>Ga0315291_10000052_pt1 | contig 121548 bp, 113 predicted proteins | sample YL17G12_20_MG_FD_203070 | JGI IMG/M metagenome (GOLD analysis project Ga0315291, IMG submission 203070) | Sediment microbial communities from Yellowstone Lake, YNP, Wyoming, USA - YL17G12_20 | ecosystem: Environmental > Aquatic > Freshwater > Lake > Sediment | place: USA: Wyoming | collected... | reverse complement strand
AACAGCTCCGGCTATGCAGATGCTTTATACCGGGATGTGAGCCAGATCGATGTTGAAAAATTAGCCGAGATCGCAATTCAGAAGTGCCTGGATTCGAAAAATCCTAAGACTTTGGACCCAGGGGAATATGATGTAGTCTTAGAGCCTACCGCAGTGGCTAATCTTTTAGAATGGATGAACTATATTGGATTTGGTTCAAAGGCTTTTCAGGAAAAGACATCCTTTTTAGCTGACAAAATCGGAGAGAAGATAATGGGGAAAAATATCACGATCTACGATGATGGTAATGACGAGAGCGCAGTCGCTTTTCCTTTCGATTTCGAAGGCGTCCCCAAAAAGAAGGTTTTTTTAATTCAAAATGGGATAGCCAAAGGTGTGGTCTATGATACCATGGCCGCTAACAAGGATAAGGTGAAATCGACCGGTCATGCTTTAACTCCTGATTCCTCCGAAGGTGCTTTGTGCTTAAATCTCTTCCTCAAAGCCGGTAACTCATCCTTGAAGAAGATGATTGAATCGGTGGAGAAAGGACTTTTAATCACCAGATTTCATTATATCAATGGTCTTTTGGATACCAGGAATGCTTTGATGACCGGGATGACCAGAGACGGAACCTTCTGGATTGAGAATGGAAAGATAAAACATGGGGTGAAGAATTTAAGGTTCACTGAAAGTATGCTTAAAGCCTTCTCCAATGTTTTACAAATTTCCCGGGATAGAAAAATAGTCAACTCCTGGTGGGAGGATTTAGGGTGTATTGTAGCTCCGGCGATGCTTATCAAAAATTTTAAATTCACCGGGAAAACGGAGTTTTAGGCACCCGAAAAGTTGGGGCAGGGGTTGAACCCCTGCCCCAACAGATAGTACGCAAGAGGGCGAGTTAACTCGCCCTCTTTCTCTGTAGGGGCGTATTGCAATACGCCCCTACAAGACGAAATGGGCGACCACAAGGGTCGCCCCTACAATTTTGCGACCCTGAAAGGGTCGCACTACGTCCACCTTTTCAGGTTCGTAGCGCCCGACTGTTGTGTCGGGCGAAAAGTGTCATTTATTGAGCTGGATATTCTACTTTAGCGAACCATTCTAAGTTTATGTCATCAAATAATTTATCCTTTGCCTCGCAGTCCCCTAAAAAGGTCCACTCTCCTGGATCAACCCACTCTCTTCTCCCATACCTTTCAGCCATATCGCAGAGTCGATTGAAATTGTTATGATGCTCTGAAATCCTTAATTCCGCATAGTCTCGGGCGCTCCAGGTGGAGATCAAAAATTGCCAGTCTGAGGCTTGAAGTAACAAAAGCTCTCGGGCGGCCTGTTTTAATATCTTTAAAAGATTTGTATCTTTTGTTTGCCCAAATTCAGAGGCAAGTCTCTGCATTCTTTTCTCATCCTCATAGATATGTCTCCAGGTCCATTCGGTCCATTGATTAAGCCAGATATAATGATAGCCTCCCTCTCCCCAGGAGCCTTCAGGAATGGAGATGACTTGGGTGGGCTTGGCTTCATTTAAGAATTTGCTGCAGGTGGTCAGTTCAATTTCCGGGTCTTCCTCAATCCACTTTAAAACCAATTTCAAAAATTGAGGTCCTTCAAACCACCAGTGGCCAAAAAGCTCACAATCATAAGGGGCGCAGACAATTCCTTTTTTACCAGTATCTTTATTATACTTCAACAATAGGTCTTTGATCATACCTTTGAAATGAGAAGCGTTCTCCAGTATCCTGGTCTGCGCATCCGGAGGATGGTATTCCATCTTGTCGGCTAAATCTGATTTTGCTGAGGTGACTTTCCAGTATCTGTGTCCACCGGGAAAATGCTTTTTGTGAAAATCTAAGTAATTCCCATCTCCGGGATAGCCCCATTCGCCGCTCCAGACCTGTAAACCGGTATCTGGATCCCGAGTGAAGATTGCCACTGGCTTTTTCCCTTCCCCTGAACTCACCAGATAAACTTCCCTGGGAGTCTTATCAAATTTCTCCTCCCTGGGCTGATATTCTTTTTCAAATCGTCCCCACAATTGCTTTAAAGCCTCAAATCTATCGATATAAACTCCGATAGCTTTTCCACCCCTTAATAAAGCGTTATCGATGATAAAATAATCGATCCCGTTTTCAGATAAAAACTCCTCGATACCTTTTCTCAAATACCCATCCTTTTTTGATCCAGAATCAACTGGAGGAGACCATTTATATCTGGGTCTATAGGCACATTCGGGAAGCCAGATCCCCTTAGGTTTTTTATCATAATATTTTTTGTTAATCTCCACACCCAATTTAATCTGGGCTTGAACACTTTCGTCTAAAGATAGAAGTGGAAGATAACCGTGGGTGGCGGCACTGGTGATTATCTCAATATAACCATCGTCCTGCAGTTTCTTGAAAGCTCCCACCAAATCTTTTTTATATCTATTTTCAAAATCAGATTTTATTTTCTGATAGTGACCTTTCCACATATAGGCTAAATTCAAAAGGTTTTTCCTCGAATATCTTTGAAATTCATCTATGTTTTGCTCGGCGGCTTCTATTTTCTGGTGAAGATAAGAGGAAAACTCATCTTTAAAAGATTCATCCGCGAGTTGTTCGGTCAAAACCGGAGAGATTCCTATGGTCAACTTAGGGGAATAGCCTTCTTCTACTAATTCATTTAAAATATTTAATAAGGGAATATATGATTCAGCTGAAGCCTCATTTAGCCAATCCATTCCGTGGGGCCATCTTCCATGAGCGATAACATAGGGGAGATGGGTATGTAGAACAAAGGTGAAACTCCCTTTAGGATTTTTTTTCATTCTTTCTCCTTTGGTGATTTTTATCCAAATATACTAACAAGTAAATCTAAAGATTTACACTCCAATTCTTAAGTTGGTTCGGGAATTGTCATCAAGATCCCCCGCCTTTGGCGGGGGGGATTTCCCGAACCAAGAAGACCTACTCTTTTGGTGGCTGGAAGCCTATCCCTTTTTCCTCTTTGCCAAATATTTTTATAACTCCAAATTGCGATTCGAACTTTTTAATATTTTCCTCTAAAGCATTCAAAAGCATCTTAGCGTGGGCTGGGGTCATTATAATTCGAGCATAAACTCTGGTCTTGGGGACGCCAGGCATCATCCGGGCAAAGTCGATGATGATCTCTGAAGGGGAATGGGTGATAAAAGCCAAGTTGGAATAGATCCCTTCAGATTCTTTTTCCCCCAACTCCACATTGAGCTGTTGTTTTTTCATCTCCATAAGATTTCTCCTTTCGTAGCTGCCCAATTTATACCGCTTTTGGCGGTATCCCGCCAAAGGCGGTGATTGGGCTTGTTTTTAGGCTCGATAAATCGAGCAACTACATTTTAAATTAATCTTGCATTTCAAAGCAATTTTAATATATTGGTGGGCAATGTCAAGGGAAAACTATCATATTTTAGAAAAATGGAGTATCCCCCCTTTGGCGGGATCAAACGTAAACCTAAAGGTTTACAATCCAGAAAAAATCTAAAGAGAAAAACTGTCATGTTTTAGGAAATAGGAAGGAAATTAAAACAAAATCGACTGCTAAACTTTAGGTTCGCTTCAAGGAGTAGGCTTTTTCTTGGAATACGAGGTTCTTGGGGTAGCCCCGGGTCCCTGTACCTAGGGCTATAAGAAGTAAATCTAAAGATTTACACTCCAGTAAACATTACCTAAATTCTAGCTTATATATTTATCGAAAAATAAGATCAGGATGAGATTATTAACAAAAATTTTGATCATATATTTTTTATTGAGTTTGATTCTGATTAGACCTCTGATGGCTGAAGCCAAGGATGAGCGAAAGAGCCCTTTGGACCCTTTAGTTTATCATTTTTATGATGATACCAAAGGATTAGTAACTCGTCCTTTGCACTGGAGCACGAAAGATCTCTATACTTTCGGTTTAGTGAGTTTGACCACTTTAGGATTTATGTTTATAGATGAAGATTTTCAAAGATTTGTCCAGAAAAATAGAAGTTATTCAACTGACAAAATTTCTGAAGTTATTACCCCTTTAGGAGGAAGAAGGGGTGATAATATTATCATCGGGACATTTATTTTGAGTGGGTTTGTTTTCAAGAATAAAAAGCTAAAAGATACTGGGCTTTATTGCTTTGAATCGTTAATTTTGGCTGAAGGGATAACCAAGGGGCTGAAACATTTAGTGGGGAGAAGCAGACCCTTTGCCGGTAAGGGAGCTTTCTCCTTTTATTCTTTTCACTTCCCTCCTTTAGGCTATTCCTTATCCTTCCCTTCAGGACATGTCACCTCAGCTTTTTCTTTAGCCTCAACTATCACCGAACAATACCATCAAAAAATTGTTCTTTTTGCATCCTATTCTTTAGCCATTGCAGTAGCTTACTCCCGGATGAATGACGATGTCCATTTTCTCTCAGATGTTTTCTTCGGTGCCTGTGTAGGCTATTTTGTGGGAAAGTTTATAGTCAGATTTAACCAGAACAAAAATTTTCTAAAGACTAAAATAAAAGTTTCTTTAGAAAGTAAAGGGATAAAACTCTCATACTTTTTTTAAATATGGAATATATATCTAAATCAAAAGGTGCGTAGCCGAACCTTTACACTTCGTCCTGAACTCAGTGTCGAAGGATGGCTTGCCTACGCGTTGAAACGTGATCTGAAAGCTTGAGGTGAATTTTATAACAATTAACCATACCGCATCAATGGACGCAAAATAAATATGGAACATATATCAAAAACAAGAGCAGAAAAGATTTTTTCCAATTTAGGTTCGCATCGGATCTTGGTCTTGGGGGATGTGATGTTAGATGAGTATCTCTGGGGGAATGTCTCGCGCATATCTCCGGAGGCTCCGGTTCCGGTGGTGGAGATTTTAAAGGAGAATATCAAATTGGGTGGGGCGGCCAATGTGGCTTTGAATCTGAAAACATTGGGGGATGTGCCTCTTTTAGTGGGTGTGGCAGGTGAGGACAGAAATGGTGATAGATTAAAGGAGAAGTTGGATGAATACGGCTTATCTCCTGAAGGAATCTTCATTGACCGAAACAGAAAAACCACCATCAAAACCAGGATTATTGCTCATAGCCAGCAGGTGGTCAGAGCGGATAGGGAAAACAGTGAGGAGATCTCAGAGGAGTTAAGTGAAAAGATTTTTGATTTCATCAAAAGCCAGATTAAAAATCTTTCTGGAGTTATCATTTCTGATTATGGGAAAGGGGTGATCACTTTAAACCTTTTGACTTTTGTGATTGATTTAGTTAGAAAGAACAATATCTTTATTGGAGTAGATCCCAAAGAGACCCATTTTATGAATTACAAAAGGGTCACTTTCATCACCCCTAACCATCAGGAGGCCGGTTTTGCCTATGGGAAAAGGATAAAGAATGAAAGCTCCTTAGAGGAGGTGGGTTGGGGACTTTTAGAGAGGCTTGATTGCGATTCACTTCTGATCACCAGGGGAGAAAAGGGGATGAGCCTTTTTGAAAAAAATCATACCTTGACACATTTTCCCACTCGAGCTAAAGAGATTTATGATGTTACCGGCGCCGGGGACACAGTTATCTCCACTTTTGCCTCAGCCTTTGCCGCAGGAGCTGATTTCAAAGAGGCATCCTTTCTGTCCAATCACGCCGCGGGGATAGTGGTAGGGGAATTAGGGACTGCGCAGGTGACTAAAGAGGAGTTGCTTAAGGATGTGAAGGAATTTATTAGGGATTAGTTCCCTCTGTTGGCAAAGGATGGAGTTGTTCGTTACCAAATAGTTTGCCCACATTGTGGGACTACTTCGTGAGGTGTGAATGTCTTTAAGAGAAGAATTCGAAAAACAGGGTAATTTGTTTTTCAGATGGAGAAGCTACTTGCCTTTACTTATTGCTCCAATCTTGCTTATTGCGTTACGGAATTCTGAATACTTGAAGCTACATGTAGGAGATTTAGCAGATAACTTTTGGGAGGGTTTTTGTATTTCAATATCTTTTTTGGGGTTGATTGTTCGTTGTCTTACTGTGGGTTATGTTCCGAAGGCTACATATGGTAGAAACACAAAAGAACAGAGAGCAAGTACATTAAATACTACTGGTATGTATTCAATAGTCCGTCACCCCCTTTATTTGGGAAATTTTATTATTTTTTTGGGGATAACATTGTTTGTTCAAGTATGGTGGTTCACCTTAATAGCTATTTTAGCATTTTGGTTATATTATGAACGCATAATCTTTGCCGAAGAAGAATTTTTGCGGAAAAAATTTGGGACTTTATTTTTGGAGTGGGCTGAGAAAACTCCAGCATTTCTACCAAAATTAAAGAACTGGCAGCAACCGAGTTTAGCTTTTTCATTTAGAAATGTTCTCCAGAGAGAATACTCAAGCTTTTTTGGAATAATTGCCTCCCTTACTTTTTTGGAGATTGCTGGAGATATATTTGCACGACGAAAATTGGAATTAGATTTAGCTTGGGCAATTTTGTTTATTATTGGTTTGATTGTATATCTAACCTTGAGAATATTGAAAAAGAAAACAAAAATACTTGATGTTGAGGGAAGATGAAGTGCCACAAAAGTCACTTTTCAGCGTGTTTGTAGCTCGTTTCGCTCTCTTAGGTGTCAGTCAGCAATTCGCAAATACGGAAGAGATGTAAGCTCAACAAAATCTACCAAGACAGGTGTCTGCGGCAAACCATAGGTTAGTTATGAATAAAATCCTTGACTTAACAGAGTTAATTAGAGTGCGAAAAAATCCAAAAAGGTAGCCGCAACCTTCAGGTTGCGTAAGCTATTTAAAAGTCAGATTCAACTAATCGCCCCGCTTTAACGGGACGGCTACCACTTATCCTGATGAAAAATAAAATTGTAAAGTTAGAAGCTTTAGTAAAAATAAGAAAAAGGGCGAAAAAAGAAGGGGAAAAGGTGGTCTTTACCAATGGCTGTTTTGATATTCTGCATCGGGGGCATATTGAATATCTTAAGAAAGCGAAAACTTTGGGCGATATTTTGATAGTGGGTTTGAATAGCGATTCTTCGGTTAGGAAAATCAAAGGTGAAAAAAGACCCATTGTAAAGCAGAAAGATCGGGCGGAGATTTTAGCGGCTTTATCTTTTGTCGACTATATTTGCATCTTCAATGAAGAAACTCCAGAAAAAATGATAAAAATATTAATACCTGATGTTCTGGTCAAGGGAGGGGATTGGGCTAAACCGGACATCGTAGGAAAGGATATTGTCGAATCTTGTGGAGGCAAAGTTGTAACCGTTCCCTTAGTGAAGGGGAAATCGACAAAGAATATCATTCGGACTATCGTAGATAGATATTGTAAAAGTAAAAAGTAATTGAAGCCTTTTATCAAAGGTATGATTATGTAGGGGCGTTCAATTGAACGCCCCTACCTGCTTATTGGTTAACAGATATTATTTGACCGCGTAGCCGAACCTTTACACTTCGTCCCCCGCCTTTGGCGGGGTGTCGAAGGATGGTTTGGCGTGCAAGCCATTAAGGCTTGCCTACGCGTTTTGGATGAATTGTGAAAAAAATTGCCATACTTCAAAAGTGGGCGCAAATAACTTAAAGTTTTTACTTGACTTGAAAGAAGCAAAATGTTATTCTTAAAAAAATGAAGGATAGAATAAAAAAGGTTTGTGAAAAATTAGCGCAAGAGAACTTGGATGCTTTCTTAGTCACGACTCTTTCCAATGTCCGATACCTATCTGAATACACCGGCTCCAATGGGCTTTTGGTCATCACCCCCAAAGAGTCCTGGTTTTTAACTGACTTCAGATATAAAGATCAATCTCAAAAAGAGGTCAAAGGCTCTAAGGTCATAATCGGTGAGCGGGACCTTTATGGTGATCTGCCCAGATTGAAACCTTTTAAATCCAAAAGAATAAAATTGGGCTTCGAGGCAGCCAATCTTAATTTCAAAACTTATGAAAGATTGAAAACCATTTTACCTACAGCTCTTTTAATTCCTACTGACAATTTAGTGGAATCGATATTAGTACAGAAGGATGAGGAGGAGATAAAAAAAATATCAAAAGCCTGTAAGATCGCCGACAGAGTTTTTTCTCAAATTTTGAATTTAATCCAGCCGGGGATCTCTGAGATGGATTTAGCCGCAGAGATGGAGTATATGATAAAAAAGGCCGGGGCAGATGGTCCGGCGTTTGAGACCATTGTAGCTTCAGGCAAAAGGTCTTCAATGCCCCATGCCCGGGCTTCAAAGAAGATAATTAAGAATGGCGATCCAATAACCTTAGATTTCGGCGCGATGGTGGATGGATATGTATCCGACATTACCCGAACCATATTTGTCGGAAAGGCATCTCCTCGATTCAGAAAAGTTTATGATATTGTATTGAAAGCTCAAGTTAGGGCTTTAAAATCTGCCAGACCCGGGCTCAAAGGGGCTGAATTAGATAAGGTAGCCAGAGATGTGATAAATAAAGCTGGTTATGGTAAATATTTCGGGCACGGTTTAGGACATGGGATAGGGCTTTTAGTCCACGACTATCCTAAGATCTCTTCCAAAAGCAAAGAGGTCTTAAAACCAAATATGGTAGTCACCATTGAGCCGGGAATTTATATTCCTAACTGGGGTGGGGTCAGGATTGAGGATGATGTTTTAATCACCCGAAATGGATGTAAGATCCTAACCCAGTCAGAAAAAAATCTTGTAGAGATTTAACCCTAATGAATTAGGGGTGATCTTATGAGGGAATCCAAAATAAGAAAGCTAATCAAGCTGGTGGAGCAAAGCAACATCGATGAATTAGAGGTCACCAGCTGGGGCAGAAAGGTGAAAATCACCAAAAGGCTTGTTCATCAGAACAATCCCGCCTCCACAGTGGCACCAGAGAAAGGCACCAATATTCAAGTTATGGAAAAAACACCGGAGATAATTGTCGAAAAAATAGAAGAGAAGGGGATACCATCCCATTGGGTTCCAATAAAATCCCCGATGGTGGGAACATTCTATCGGACTCCGGCGCCGGAGGCCAAACCTTATGTGGAGCTGAATCAGATGATATCGGTGGGACAGGTGGTGTGTATCATCGAGGCGATGAAGCTGATGAACGAGATAGAATCGGAGGTGGCGGGAAGGGTAGCTAAGATCTTAGTAGAGAATGGCAAGCCGGTAGAATTCGGACAAATTTTGTTTTTAATGGAACCGTCTTAGCTTTTTTAATTAACCCTCTTATTCTAATGAGGAGCAGTAAATAATTCCGATAAAATAGTCGATTAATAATAAGAGGTGTTTGTCATTAGAAAATTTAAAAAAAACGTAAGGGGGAAATATGAACCTTAAACAGATGTTAGCTGAGATGATTACCCGGCAGGCTTCGGACTTACACTTAAGAGTGGGTTTGCCACCTACTTTGAGAGTGGATGGGATGCTTCAGCCATTGGAATCTGAGACTTTAAAGCCAGAGGAAATAGATCAGATCATGGATCAGATACTTTCGCCGGACCAGAAGGAAAGGTTTTTGAAAAGAAACGAGCTGGATTTAGCCTTAAGTGTCTCCAAACTGGGGAGGTTCAGGGTTAATTTTTACCGGCAGAGGGGCACTGTGGGAACGGCGATGAGATTGGTCCGCTCTATTGTTCCCTCCTTTGAGGAGTTGAACCTGCCCGGGGTGGTAAAGAAATTAGCCGAGAACCGAAGAGGGTTGATAATTTTAACCGGTACTACGGGAAGTGGAAAGTCAACTACCCTGGCGGCGATGATCGAACATATCAATGCTACCCGCTCGGAGAATATTCTGACCATTGAGGATCCGATCGAATATATCTTCCGAAATAAAAAAAGCATTATCTTCCAGAGAGAGGTAGGGGGAGATACTGAATCCTTTGTCACGGCTTTAAGACATGCTTTTCGTCAGGACCCGGATGTGATCTTGGTGGGAGAGGTAAGAGATTTAGAAACGATGTCCATTGCTTTAACCGCAGCCGATACCGGTCATTTCGTTTTAACCACCCTGCATACTTTGAATTCAGTGGAGACCATCAGCCGAATCATCTCCTTTTATCCTCCACATCAACACCAGCAGATCAGATTGCTTTTAGCGGCAACCTTAAAAGCTATAGTCTGTCAGAGGCTTTTGCCCAGATGTGATGGACCGGGAAGGGTTCCGGCAGTAGAGGTTTTGGTCAATACCGCCTCGGTGCGGGAATATATTATGGATCCGATGAAAACCCCTTTGATCCCAGAGCTGATCGAAAGTGGTGCGATCCAGTATGGAATGCAGTCTTTTGACCAGTCGATAATGGATCTTTTTAAACGGGGGATTATCTCCTATGAGGAGGCGATGAACCAGGCTACTAATCCAGATGATTTCGATTTGAGGCTTAAAGGGATCACCGGAGCGGCAGATCGGGGTTGGAAAGAGTATGAACAGACGGCTAAAAAGGAGAAAGGATAGATCTAATTGAACTTTTCCCCTGCATGCTTCGAGGGGAATGAGGTAGTATAAAGGAGTTTTTCTTCTGTTTAAAAAGGTACTGATTGCTAATCGGGGAGAAATTGCTCTGCGCATTATCAGAGCATGTAAGGAGCTGGGAATTTCCACAGTAGCGTTATATTCGGAAGCAGATAAAAGCTCTTTACATGTAAGGTTTGCGGACGAAGATGTTTGTATTGGTCCAGCCAAATCTTCCGAGAGCTATTTAGATTCCAAAAGAATTATAAGCGCCGCTGAGGTCACCAACGCTGGCGCAATTCACCCGGGATATGGTTTTTTAGCTGAGAATCCAGATTTCGCCGAGATCTGCGAATCTTGCCATATCAAATTTATTGGACCACCATCTGATATTATGCGCATGGCTGGAGACAAGGCTTTAGCCAAAACCAAAATGAGGGAGGCTGGGGTTCCCACTATTCCGGGAAGTGAAGGGCCGGTGAAAAGCGTAGAAGATGCCTACCAGATAGCCAAAGAGATCGGTTATCCGGTTTTGATTAAAGCTTCAGCCGGGGGTGGAGGGAAAGGGATGAGGAGGGCTAATGACGAGACCGAGTTGAAAAAGGGATTTGAGTTGGCATCTTCAGAGGCTGGAACGGCTTTCGGAAATCCGGAAGTCTATATTGAAAAGTTAATATTGAAACCCAGACATATTGAAGTTCAACTTTTGGGTGATTCTTTTGGTAATCTGATTCACTTGGGAGAGAGAGATTGCACCATCCAGAGAAGATATCAGAAGCTGATCGAGGAATCCCCCTCCCCGGCAATCGACGAGAGTTTAAGAAAAAAAATAGGGGAGACCGCAGTCCAAGGTGGGAAATTTGTGGGATATCAGAGCGCCGGAACAGTTGAATTTCTTTTAGATCAAGAGGGCAACTTCTTTTTTATGGAGATGAATACCCGAATCCAGGTGGAGCATCCGGTGACTGAAGAAGTTACCGATGTAGATTTGATAAAAGAACAGATAAGGATTGCTTATGGGGAGAAGCTTTCTTATTCTCAGGAAGATATAAAGGTAAGAGGGCATGCTATAGAATGCCGGATCAATGCGGAGGATGCGGAAAAAGACTTTATGCCTTGTCCCGGAGTCATCACCAGCTTTCATGTGCCGGGTGGCCATGGGATCAGGGTTGATACAGCCGCCTATGCTAAATATGAGATACCACCTTTTTACGATTCGATGATAGCCAAATTGATCGCTTGCGGAAAGACCAGGGAGGAGGCGATATTAAAAATGAGAAGAGCTTTAGACGAATTTATAATCGAAGGGGTGAAAACCACCATCCCCTTTCATAAAAATATATTTTCCAATGTGCAGTTCATCAGCGGGAGATATGATACCTCATTTGTGGAGAATTTGTTTAAGAACCAAAAAAAGGAGGTCTTAACTGAAAAATAAAAAGGAGGAATCGTGGAGGTAAAGGCTGGTTTAAAATATACCAAAGAGCATGAATGGGTTAAAGTAGAGGGAAGCATTGCTACCATTGGAATAACTGATTATGCGCAGAGAGAATTAGGAGATGTAGTTTTCGTGGAGCTTCCCAAGATTGGGACCAAGGTTGAGCAGATGAAACCCTTTGGGGTTATCGAGGCGGTCAAAGCAGTATCGGATCTTTTCTCCCCTCTTTCAGGTGAAGTTATCGAAGTAAATAATAAATTGGAATCTGAATCCGGATTGATAAACAAAGACCCTTACGGCGAAGGATGGATAATTAAAATCAAGGCAAACAATTTAGCGGAGCTGGATTCTTTGCTCTCCGCGGATGATTACATAAAACTTCTGGAGAAGAAATAAGGAATAATTATAAATTGTAACTCAAAGCTTTAGCTTCGAAAATGTAGCGGTCCGCCTTAGGCGGACCATTTTCCTACTGGAAACCTAAAGGTTTCCGCTACATAAAAAAGTCAACCCCGCCGTTGGCGGGGTTGAGATACGAAAAGGAAGGATATGGATTACATCCCCAATACTTTTGAAAACAGAAAAAGGATGTTAGAAAAAATCGGAGTGAAGGATTTTTCCCAGCTTATCCAGTCTATCCCTCCTTCTATTCTTTTGAAAAGAGAGCTTTGCCTTCCACAAGCTTTGTCGGAGATGAAGCTGGTAAAACATCTGCAAGAGCTTTCTTTTAAGAACAAATCGACTCAAGAGATGATCAGTTTTTTAGGTGGGGGGGCCTATGACCACTTTATCCCCAGTGTGGTGAATCATATTTTATCCAGATCCGAATTCTACACCGCCTATACTCCCTATCAGGCGGAGGTAAGCCAGGGAACTTTACAGTCGATCTATGAATACCAATCCTTAATCTGCCAATTAACCGGGATGGATGTTTCCAATGCCTCGATGTATGATGGAGCCTCCGCCTTAGCTGAGGCGGCTTTGTTAGCTCATACCGAGACTCAAAGAGATGAAGTTTTGGTTTTCAATTCGGTTCATCCCCATTATATTCAGGTTTTGAGAACTTATACCCGAGGGGCAGGATTAAAAATCAAAGTTGGCAGAACAGATGAGGGCTTGATAGATGTAGATGATCTTGAAAAAAGGATTTCCAAAAAAGTGGCTTGCGTGATAGTTCAAAATCCCAATTTTTTCGGGTTGATTGAGGAGGTAGAGAAAATAGAGCCTTTGGTCCATTCCTCAGATGCTCTTTTGGTAATGGTCTGCGACCCTATATCTTTGGGTCTTTTAAAGCCTCCAGGTGAATACGGGGCGGATCTAGCATGTGGGGAGGGACAATCTTTGGGCAACCCCCTGAATTTCGGAGGACCTTTTTTAGGATATTTTGCCGGCAAGGAGAATCTGATCCGCAGGATGCCTGGAAGGATCGTTGGTGCCACCACTGATACCGAAGGAAAAAGGGGTTTTGTTATGACCCTTCAGACCAGAGAACAGCATATCCGCAGGGAAAAAGCGACCTCCAATATCTGCACCAACGAGGCTTTGTGTGCCTTGGCTTCCTGCGTTTATCTTTCTTTAATGGGTAAGTCGGGTCTCAAAAAACTGGCGGAGCTTTGTCTTCAAAAAAGCCACTACGCCTTAGAGAAAATAACTCAAATAGATGGATTTTCTAAAAAATTTTCGGCTCCGTTTTTTAAAGAGTTTGTGGTCCAGACTCCGATTCCCTCCAAGAGAATAATCAAGTCCCTTTTGAAAAAGAATATCTTTGCAGGAATAGATTTATCCGGATACAGATTGGGATTTCAAAATTGCCTGTTGATAAGTGTAACCGAAAAAAGGACCAAAGAGGAAATAGATTATTTTGTAGAACAATTGAAAAAATTGGTGTAGAAGATTTTTGTCTTTTGTAACTCAAGGCTGAAGCCTTGAGTTACAATGCTCGGATTTGGAGGAAATTTGGTGGACGAAGTAAATGAGAAAAGTTCTGCAAGCGAGGAAGTGGAAGGTGAATGGGTAATGCTATATAAAACTTCCAATCGCATTTTAGCCAACTTTTTAATGGAGACTTTAAAACAGAGTGGGATCGATTGTGTGCTTCTGCCTAAGGGGACATTTTTTGAGGTGGGATTGAGATATTTAGGCAAAGATGGCCGGGGTTTTGAAGTTTATGTGCCAAAGAAAAAATATCAAAAAAGTTTAGAGATAAAAGAACAAACTGTCCCGCCAGAGGCGGGATGAAATAGGAGGTTTATATGTGGACTAAGAAATTTTTACTCACAGTTTTGCTTACCGGGGTAATTCTTCTTTCTTTCTGTTGCGTGAAAAAAATCCCGGACAAAATTGTCTGGAATTCTTCTCTAACTGAAGGGTTTAAATTAGCCCAAGAGAAAAACAAAAATCTTTTGGTCGATTTCTTCAAAGAAGATTGCCCCTGGTGCAAAAGATTGGATGATTCCACTTTTACTGATAGGGATGTTATTCGCCTGGGCTTGGAATTCCTCTTTGTTAAAATCAATGGGGTGAAGGATTCTGTTTTAGCTAATCCGTATGGAGTTAATGCTTATCCCACGGTAATCATTTTCAATCCTAAAGGGGAGGAGATAGACAGAATCGTGGGCTATTTGCCTCCCAGAGAATTTCTGAAAACTGTGCGATCCTATTTGAAGGGTGAAGGAACATTAGCCGATTATGAAAACAAACTGGCAAAAGATACCAAAAATGTGGAGCTTTTGTATCGAGTTGCTGAGAAATACCAGGACCGAGGAAATTACAATAAGGCTTTGCTCTTTTATCAAACTATTATCCTGTTGGATCCTAAAAATACCAAGGGTAAAACCGATAGCACGATTTTTAATATGGGTTTAACATCTATGAAACTGAAGGATTATCCAACTGCCGTCCAGCGGTTTTCAGATTTGACCAAAAGCTTCCCCAAGTCCGGACTTTTGTTGGACGCGGATGAGTATATTCCCTATGCTTATGCTAAAAGTGGAGATACCACTAAAGCCTTAAACCTGTTTCAGAAGTTATTGGAAGACCATCCCGATTTGTCAACCGGAGATAAGGAATGGGTGGAAAAGCAGGTTAAAAAATTGAAAAAAGAAGAATAATCTTAAGAGCGAACAGAATATAATGCAGGGGTCGCATTTCCGCCAAAGGCGGATCTGCCCACGGCATGATATGCGACCCTAAAAAGAAACGGGCGTGATAAATCACGCCCCTACAAAAAAGAGGAAATGAGCGAAAAATTGATTTTTGAACTTTCATCACCAGACCGGGTAGGTTATTCCTTGCCAGATTTGGATGTTCCGATAAGGGATATAAAGGAACTGTTGCCTAAAGAAAGACTGAGAGAAAATCTGGATCTTCCTGAACTTTCGGAGGTGGATGTGGTGAGACATTTTATTCGACTTTCCATTCTGAATCATCATGTGGACAAGGGGTTTTATCCCTTGGGTTCCTGCACCATGAAATATAATCCCAAAATAAATGAGGACTTGTCCCGCCTTTCTGGCTTTTCTCAGGTTCATCCTTTTCAACCGGAAAAGACCGTTCAGGGTGCTTTGCAATTGATGTATGAGTTAGGTGAATATCTGAAAGAGATCGGTGGGGTGGATGCCATAACTTTGCAGCCGGCGGCTGGAGCCCAGGGTGAACTTACCGGAATGCTAATGGTTCGGGCTTATCATACCAAAAATAAAAAGTCCCGAAAGAAGGTGATTATACCTGATTCAGCTCACGGGACTAACCCGGCCTCAGTGATCATCGCTGGCTATAATACAGTTCAGGTAAAGTCGAATGAAAAAGGTTTAGTGGATATCGAAGAGCTAAAAAGGGAGATGGATGAGGAGGTGGCCGCAGTGATGTTGACTAACCCCAATACCTTAGGGCTATTCGAATCCCAGATAGAGGAGATAGATAAGATTGTCCACAGTTACGGAGCAATATTATATATGGATGGTGCCAATCTGAACGCTTTGATGGGGATAGTCCGGCCCGGGGATATTGGATTCGATATTGTTCATTTCAATCTGCATAAGACTTTTTCCACTCCTCATGGCGGAGGAGGACCTGGCTCAGGTCCTTTGGGTGTAAAGAAATTCTTGGAACGATTTTTACCGATTCCCACAGTGGATAAAAGGACTAATAAAAAGGGGGAAGAGGAGTATTTCTTGGATTACAAAAAACCAGATTCGATCGGTAGGATGCTTGGTTTTTATGGAAATTTTGCAGTTTTAGTAAAGGCTTATGCCTATATTCGAGCTTGCGGTCTGGACGGTTTGAAAAATGTTTCGGAAAATGCAGTGATCAACGCCAACTATCTTTTGGCTTCTTTAAAGGACTATTATCACCTTCCCTATCCGGGCTTTTGTATGCATGAGTTTGTCCTGTCTGGATCAAAACAAAAAGAGAAAGGGGTTAAAACTCTGGACATAGCCAAAAGGCTTTTAGATTATAGGCTACATGCTCCCACAGTATATTTTCCTTTGATCGTGTTCGAAGCTCTGATGATCGAGCCAACAGAATCGGAGAGTCAGGAGAGTTTGGATGAATTCATTTCTGCTATGATAAAGATTGCCCGAGAGGTTGATGAAAATCCAGAGATAGTTAAATCGGCGCCACATATTACTCCGGTGAAAAGATTGGATGAGGTTAAGGCTTCAAAAGATTTAGATGTGAGATGGACTTCAAAAGGCAGTTAGATTGTAGGGGCGTTTAATTGAAGGCTCCTACGAAAAGTAGGCAAACAAAAAATTTAAAGGAGGTGAAAAAAATTGGCATATCATTCCAAAAGGTCTAAGGTATATCATACCCTTAACAATTGTGAGGTGGGAAAGGGTATCCAGAAAAAGAACAAGCTTCAGGGGATGGGAGGGAAAAAGCTTTGCAATTTCTGTAAGACCAAGAAGAAAAGATAGAAAGTAGAGGCGTATGGCAATACACCCCTACTTTAGGTCATCAGGGCTGGGTCTTTTTTGACCCAGCCCTGATTTTTTTCTGCTCAAATAGCAGTTTCAAGTCGCAATCCGCCTCAGGCGGAAAAGCTTTATACTCCAAAACTACCGTCATGACATTTTCAGATGTCTCCTCGTAGAGGAAGTTATGGTTTACATAAAACTCTTTTAATTTGACAAGAATTTATAATTAACCTATATTGGTTTTTATGATCGAACTAAAGGAAGTTTCATATCAATATCCGTTGGATGGGGATCGAGTACTTCTGGCTCTGGATAATATTAGTTTAAAGTTCAAAGAGAAGGAGTTTGTTGCCTTAATTGGTCCCAACGGATCAGGAAAGACGACTTTAGGAAGGCTTTTGAACGCTTTGCTTTTACCCACAAAAGGCAAGGTGCTGGTGGACGATCTGGATACGTCGGATAAAAATTTACAGAAATTGATCCTACTCAACGTGGGGATGGTTTTTCAGAATCCGGACAATCAGATAATTTCCACTACGGTTGAAAGGGAGATCGCTTTTGGCTTAGAAAACTTGGCTTTAGATTATGATGAGATGAAAAACAGAGTAGAATGGGCTTTAGAGGCCTTTCACCTAAAAGATTTGAGGAAAAACCCTCCCCATAAGTTGTCTGGAGGAGAAAAGCAAAGGGTAACTTTAGCTTCGGTCCTGGCGATAAAACCAAAATATTTGGTCTTAGATGAACCAACTTCCCTTCTGGATCCAAAAGGGAAAGACCAGATCAATATTTTGATTGAGAAGCTGTCCAGAGAAATAACCATAATCCATATAACTCAATTTCCAGAGGAGGCTTTATTAGCTTCAAGAATTTTAGTGATGGATCAAGGGAGAATTGTTCTGGATGGGCCTCCTTTAGAAGTTTTCAAAAACATCCAGAAGTTAAAAACAATTGGTTTAGGTCTTCCTTTTACAGTGGAGTTGTCCTCTAAGTTGAGAGAAAAAGAACTTAAATTAATGGAGGATATTTTAAAAATTGATGATCTGGTGGATGAGTTAATTAGATTAAAGGGGGATAAATCTTTTAAAAAAATTATATCTACTCAGCAAAGTTTCGACTTTTCAGTTGACCTCAGGGGGGTAAAACAAAACAAGTCCGTCAATTCTTCAGGTGCCTCCCATATCGAGATTAAAGATTTGAGTTATGTCTATGATGAGGAATGGTCGACCGAGAAGAAAGCTTTGGATGGGATAAATTTGGAAATATCCAAAGGCGATTTCGTTGGATTGGTTGGTCCCACCGGCTCAGGAAAATCGACTTTAGTACAACACCTCAATGCTTTGCTTTTCCCTACCACCGGGGAGGTGATAATTGATGGAATCAATTTGTCCGAAGGTTCCTTCCACAAAGGCAGGGAAAATGATAAATCTGCAGGGTTGGCTTCTGCGAAAAAAGTAGATTTGAAGAAGATCCGTCAGAAAGTGGGATTGGTTTTTCAGTTTCCAGAACTACAACTTTTTGAGGAGACGGTCTATGACGATATTGCTTTTGGTCCGAGAAATCTTGGTCTTTCTGAGGGGGAGGTGAATTTGAGAGTCAAAGCTTCTCTGAACCAAATGGGTCTGGATTTTGAAAAATTTGCCTACAGGTCTCCTTTTTCTTTGTCCGGTGGGGAGCAGAGAAAAGTTGCCATTGCCGGGATTTTGGCCTTAAATCCTGAAGTCCTAATTTTAGATGAGCCTACCTGTGGGCTGGATTTTCAAGGAGTTTGCCAGATAAAGGATATGATGAGAAAACTGAATTCCTGTGGAATAACTATGATCTTAATTTCTCACGATATGGATTTAATTGCCCAGCTATGCGAAAAGATAATTCTTTTGAATGAAGGAAAATTGATTTTTTATGGAGAAAAGGATAAATTTTTTGAAGACCACCAAATGCTTTTTTCCACACAATTGAATCTTCCCCGACCTTCTTTATTTCTTTTAGAGTTAGCTCAAAGAGGGTTTAAAATCGATCTCCATATTTATACCTTAGACGATGTTGTCTCTCAGCTTATAAAATTTTTTTGATTTTTTAAAAATTTTACTTGACAAAAAAAATCCCCCCTATAAATTATGGTCAAATAAATCCTTTTAATCTATCCCAGCGAGGATAGAAAAGGAAAGAAAATGAGATTCAAAAAGATAGATTGCACCCTCCTTAAAATCAAAGGGAGGGTGTTTTTTTATCTGGGTTTGTTTTTGGCTGTAGGGGCAGGGTGACCGTGCCCCTACCATTGCAAAGAGGAGGAGAGACTTGACCAGAGGGAAATCTGTTTTAATAATGGATGAGGATACTATCTCCAGATGTTTGATCCGCATCGCCCATGAGATTTTAGAGAGGAATAAAGGTGCAGAGAATCTGGCGATTATTGGAATCAAGACCAGAGGATCATATTTAGCTGAAAGGATTGCCCAAATAATAAATTCGATTGAGAAAGTTATATCGCCGGTGGGTTCGATGGATATCAATTTATATCGAGATGATGTTGACATCAAATTGGAACAGCCTATTGTTCAAAAAACCGAGATACTTTTTGATGTGGTGGACCGGACTATAATTTTGGTAGATGATGTTTTATTTACCGGAAGAACTATCCGGGCGGCTTTAGACCAGATAATAGACTTCGGAAGGCCCAGATCGATTCAATTAGCTGTTTTGATAGATAGAGGACACCGAGAACTTCCCATCAGAGCGGACTATATTGGGAAGAATATACCAACTTCCAAGGAGGAGTTAGTGGTGGTAAAAATAAAAGAAGTGGATGAGGAGGATAGTGTGAGCATTGTTATGCCGGGGAGGAATAGTAAATAGTAAATGGTAAACAGTAAACAGAATACAGAGTACGGGAGGTTTTCTGTGGCAGTCAGGTCCCCTGACTGCTTCCTCCAGCCAAGTCAGGGGACCTGGCTGGCACAATGATAAACACTGTAGGGGCTTGATTCATCAAGCCCCGCCAAAGGCGGGGTTCGATAAATCGAACCCCTACTTTAGGGAGATCGTTTTAGATGAAATTGAAAAGAAAGCATCTGTTGGGTCTGGAGGGGATGACCAAAGATGAGATCAATTTGATTTTGGATACCGCTGAGACCTTCAAGGAGGTTTTGGAACGCCCCATCAGAAAAGTCCCCACTTTAAGAGGGATAACGGTGGTGAATCTCTTTTATGAGCCATCCACCCGAACCAGAATATCATTTGAATTGGCTGAGAAAAGGTTATCGGCTGATTTGGTTAATTTCTCTGCCAGCACTTCCTCAGTCAAAAAGGGGGAGACTTTAAAAGACACGGTGAAAAATATTGAGGCGATGAAGATCGATATGGTGGTGATCAGGCATTCGGCACCAGGTGCTCCTCATTTTATCGCCAACTGTTTGGATGCATCAGTTATTAATGCTGGAGATGGAGCGCACGAACACCCCACCCAGGGACTTTTAGATATGTTCACCTTAAGGGAGAAATACAAAAAATTAGAAGGATTGAAAGTGGTTATTGTCGGAGATATTCTCCATTCCCGGGTAGCCCGATCCAACATCTGGGGGCTGACCACCATGGGAGCTGAAGTTTCGGTTTGCGGTCCAACTACCCTTTTACCTTATGAAATTGAGAAGATGGGGGTGGAGGTCTATTCAGATATAGATAAGGCTTTAGAAGGAAAAGATGTGGTTATAGTGCTGAGAATTCAACTGGAAAGGCAACAAGGTGGGCTTTTGCCCTCATTAAGGGAATACACCAATCAATTTGGAATTAACAAGGATAGATTGACCCGCTTAAACAAAAACTTCACCATAATGCATCCTGGACCTTTAAATCGCGGGGTGGAGATAACCCCCGAAGTAGCAGATGGACCTTATTCTGTGATCTTAGACCAGGTGACCAATGGAGTGGCAGTAAGGATGGCGGTCTTATATCTTTTGTCTGGAGGAGAGAAACGAAATGAGAAGAGAAGAGTTTGATCTGTTAATCTGTGGAGGAAGAATTATCGATTTCGCCAGTGGACTGGATAGGGTAGGGGATATTTATATCAAAGGGAAAAGGATTGTCAGAATAGAAATAAAAAAAGGAAAAAGGAAGATAAAATATGGGACTGATGAAAGAGTAATAGATGCCCGAGATAAAATTGTCTGTCCTGGTTTGGTAGATATGCATACTCACCTTCGAGAACCTGGAAGGGAGGATGAGGAGACTATTTATACCGGCTCAGACGCAGCTGTGGCTGGTGGATTTACCTCTATTTGTTGTATGCCCAATACTGAACCACCCATTGAAAATCAGGAATCGGTCAATTTCATATATGAGAAAGCAAAATCAGCTCTGTGTAAAATCTATCCTATTGCGTGCATAACTAAGGGACAAAAAGGCGAGGAATTAACCGAGATGGCGGATTTAAAGAATGCGGGAGCTGTGGCAGTGTCGGATGATGGAAAACCGGTTTCTAATTCGAGGATTATGAGGCATGCTTTAGAATATTCTAAGATGATCGATCTTCCTTTAGTTTCGCACTGCGAAGATTTGAATCTATCCTCAGAAGGGGCTATGCATGAAGGATTCGTTTCCACTGTCTTGGGAATCAAGGGGATCCCCTCATCAGCAGAGGAGATAATGGTAGCAAGGGATATAATGTTAGCTGAGTTCACTGGTGGAAAACTTCATATTGCTCATGTTTCCACATCTGAAGCAGTAGATTTTATAAGAGAAGCAAAGAAAAAAAAGATGAAACTGTCCTGTGAGGTTACCCCTCATCATTTCACTTTGACCGATGAAGCTATAAAGACTTTCGATACTAATTTTAAAGTCAATCCGCCTTTGCGAACTAAAAAAGATGTGGAGATGGTAAAGAAAGGGTTGAAGGATGGGACTGTTGATGTCATTGCCACAGACCACGCTCCACATTCAATTGAGGAAAAGGAGGTAGAATTCGATGCGGCACCGTTTGGAATGATTGGTTTGGAGACTGCTTTAAGCTTGGTCATAACTGAGTTGATTGAAAGGAAAGTCTTAACCTGGAAAGACGCAATTGCTAAGATGAGCTATAACCCTGCCAAGATTTTAAAGTTGGATGCTGGAGAATTGAAAGTAGGAGGTCCTGCAGATATTACCATCATTGACCCGGAATTGGAGTGGGCAGTTGACCTTAACCAATTCCGCTCAAAATCAAAGAATTCTCCTTTTGGAGGATGGAAGCTCAAAGGGAGGGCATGGATGACGATTGTCGGGGGAAAGATAGTTTATAAACTTTAAAAGTTATTTTCGCCAACGGCGGAACTTTTAACCCAAAGGAGGTTTAAAGATGGAGAAAAATTCAACTAAGTTGGTCTCTCAGGTCCTTAAATCTTCCAGAAATTTTCTGGATGAAAAAGGATATGTGGAGGTAACAGTCCCCAGAATCGTTAGAGCCAGCGGAACCTGCGAAAATATCAATACCCTCTTTGAGGTGAGCGTGGATGGAGATTTCACCTGGTTCAGTCAAAAAAGAGGATATTTAGCCCAGACCGGACAACTTTACTTAGAAGCTATGGTCCCTTTTTTGGGCAGAGTTTACTGTAGCGGCTCTTCCTTTCGAGCCGAGCCAAAAGCGGACCATCGTCACTTGACTGAATTTCAACTTTTAGAGATTGAATTTTCTGGCGATTTTGATCAGTTGTTGGAAGAAATTCAAGGGATAGTGCACGCCATAGCTTCGGATCTGATAAGGAAGAAGGATGTGGAAGACCAGTTCGATTTAAAAGAGGAAGACCTCAAGCGTTTGGAGAACTCTTTACAAGATTTTCCTCAGCTTACTTATGATCAGGCGATCGAGCTTCTAAATGGCTTAGGTGAAGAGATTTCTTGGGGACAGGATATCACTTCTCAAATGGAGCAGAAGGTCACGGGATATTTTGGAGAATTGCCGGTATTTATTACCCGATTTCCGGACCCGTGCTGGGATTTTGAAAAAGAAATAGAGGTAGAGAAATTCTTTAACATGCTTCCGGATCCTGATAATCCCGGTAGAGTTTTAAGCTGTGACCTGATTATGCCCCATGGTGGGGAAGCGGTGGGAGCAGCTGCTCGAGTTCATCAAGCCGATATCTTAGCTCAAAGGCTTTCCCATTCCAGGATGTTCAAAAGGCTTGTGGAAAAAGGTGGAGGATGGGATGATTTCCAATGGTATCTAGACAGGATTAAAGAGAATGGTTGCGTTCCTCATGTGGGTGGTGGTTTCGGCTTAGCTCGGATCATCCAATTCATCAAAGGGAGCTCTGATATCAGAGAGTGCGTCTCCTTCGTCGCTAACAAAGAAACATTGATTTAGTAACATATCAAGGTGAATTAACATTTCTTACAGGATATTTTTTTCTTTTTTTTCCTCCAAGTCTTTTTTAGTTTTTCTTTTAGACTAATGATTCAAAAGAAATTTTCTCCATATGTAGAAATGTAGGGGTGGAGCTTCAGCTCCACCCACTATGAGGGCAAATCTGAAGATTCCCCCTACAAAAATTCCAAAAGAGATCTTGTAATCTTATTTCGGTGAGAGAAGCTGCCTTGGAAAATTGATTTAAAAGAAAATCTTTATCACATCTAATATTTGCTTTCCTTTTATCTTTTAGGGGTCTTTGTTTTTCTGGCTAAAACAGGGGTAAAAATCTGCTAAGCGGTCATTTCGTATAACTCTGTCAAGGTCCATAGCCAGAAGCCAAACCTCATTATGAGTGGATACAATCTACCTGACTCACTCATCTCTTCTTTAAATTGCTCTTGTCAAATCGATTCAATTTTCTTATTATCTAAATTATTTTCTTTGAAAGTCAAAATGATATGCTCCAAAGAAATATTTCAAAAATCTTGGATTTCGTCAAAAGTTACGATTATCGACTCTGGATTTTGACTTTTGGTTGGCTCATTTCAGCTATGGGTTTTGCCATGGTGATGCCCTTTATCAGCATCTATTTTCATTCGGAATTGGGAATTCCGATGTCCTGGGTGGGATTGGTTTTTGGAATCTCAGCGATCATTAGAGCGACAGTTGGACTTTTAGGTGGGGAATTTTCGGATCTTTGGGGGAGGCTGAAAATAATGGTCTTCTCTCAAGTTTTAAGAGCATTCCTTTTTTTTATCATCGCCTGGTTTATCTATCGAGGTGCCGGGTTTTTGCTTCTCTCCTCTTTGATCATTTTAAGCTCTTTTTTTGGTGGATTTTATCAACCAGTGGCTCAGGCCATGGTAGCGGATGTTGTGGCCCGTCACAAAAGGGTGGAAGCTTTCAGTATCATCAGGATGGGGTCAAATTTAGGTTGGGCTATAGGACCGGCAATTGGGGGATTTGTCTCCTCAGTTTCCTATCCACTTTTATTTGTGATCGGAGGTTTGACCAGTTTGGTTTCCGGATTTTTAATCTGGTTCTTCGTTAAGGAAACTGTGATCGCCGATGAGAATAAATCCAGATTTCGTTTCAAAGATTTAATAGAGATAAGAAAGGATCGATTGTTCTTTCTTTACTGTATCATCTCCTTTCTCCTCTTCATTGTTGTGGCTCAGCTTATCGCTACTTTATCGGTCTTCTCAGTAGATTGGGTGGGGATTACCAAAACCAAATTAGGATATTTATATACTTTAAACGGTCTGATGGTTACCTTATTTCAGTTCCCTATGGCAAAATTTATCAAAAGATTTAAAATAACCGAAGTTTTGTTTTATGGTTCTTTATTATATATGTTGGGTTATACCACAGTCGGCTTAGCTGGCTCATTTGCTTGGCTTTTTTTATGTATGGTAGTCATCACCACAGCTGAGATTTCAGTAATGCCGGCCACTATGGCTTTGGTGGCTAATATGTCTCCGGAAAGAAATCGAGGAAGATATATGGGGATCTTTAATTTTTCCAGCTCCTTTGGCTGGTCAATCGGTCCAATTGTGGGAGGGGTGCTTTTAGATATTTTATCAGGCAATCCATTTTTCGTCTGGTCCGGAATTTCAGTTTTAGCATTGATATCGGCTTTTGGTTACAGATGGTTGGGTAGAAAATTGAGTTCGGAAGTTGATTTGTCGAAAGAAGTTTCCCAAGCCTAATTGTTTTCTGTTGGATTGCGTTTAAAATAAGGTAACAATGGTGAGGTTCAATTTCAAAGCTAAAGCTTTGAGTTACTACTTAGGATTTGAGTTACAATTGAAGGTATCGTAAATCAACCCTTCAGGGTTGATTTCTGTCAAAACTAGAGTTTTGAGTTACATTGTTTGGGAAAAGCAGAGAGTAAGTCGGGTTATGCAGTTCGACCCTTCAATAGACTCAGGGTGCTGAGCAAAGTCGAAGCACAAGCTCACTGCCCTGTCTTCGACCCTGCACTTCGTCTCCCGCCAAAGGCGGGATGTCGAAGGAAGGCTCAGACCCGAAGGGAGTAAAGTCGAAGGGAAGCTACCCGACATTATAAGATTTGTCGGGCAGTCCATATGGACAGCCCGACCTACTGACTTAAGCAAAAGGAGGAATTAAATGGTTAAGAAAATTTACCAGACGGTCTATTTTGAGAATCCAGGTCCGGAAAATACTGACACCACTTTAGAATTAGCTTTTAAAAGAGCTAAAGAGACAGAGATCAAAGATGTTGTGGTGGCAAGCACCAAAGGGGAAACAGGGATCAAAGCGGCAAAGATTTTCAAAGGTTTTAATTTGATTGTGGTCTCGCATTCCACTGGTTTTAGAGAACCGAATACTCAGGAAATGAATCTGGATAAGAGAAAAGAGATCCAAAGAGAGGGTGGCAAGGTTTTAACCTGTCAGCATGCTTTAGGTGGCGTAGGAAGGGCAATAAGGAAAAAGTTGGGGACCTACCAAATGGATGAGATTATTGCTTATACTTTGCGTATCTTGGGCGAAGGAACTAAAGTTGCAGTTGAAATAGCAATGATGGCAGCAGATTCTGGTCTGATTCCAACTTTAGGTGAGATCGTCGCTATCGGAGGAACTAATAGTGGAGCAGACACAGCTTTAGTCTTAAAGCCAGCCAATTCCCAAAGCTTTTTTGATATGGAGATTAAGGAGATTATTTGTAAACCGAGAAATTTAGAACAACATTTAAAGAATTAGTTTAAGTAAAGAAGCTAACCTATTATATCTAAAACTATTAAGAGGACTTTTAAAAGTAGGGACAGGGCTTGTTCGTATGAATGCATACGCATCCCTGTCCTTGCACGGATTTGTAAGATTTCTGGGAACTTTAGCATTTTCAGTTTGTAATATATTTGAAAAAGGTCTAGCCTAAAACAAAGGAGGTTGTATGAACAAAAAGACCTTAATTTTCAGTGCCCTTGTTCTTTTCTTTTTCTTTTCACTTTTCTCAGAGGTTCTATACTCTCAAGGAAAAATAGAAAAAGTTCCCAAAAGGTGGTTAGGGGTTTATGTGACCGATATCGATGAAGAGATAATGGGGAAAATGGGTTTGGAGTCGGAGAATGGAGTTTTAATAAGCGATGTGGTGGAAGATAGTCCAGCGGAAAAAGCTGGGCTTGAAAAAGATGATGTGATCATCTCTTTTGATGGGAAAAAGGTAAAAGGGGTGAACCAATTTATCCGATTAGTGGGAAGGACTGAACCAGGGGACGAGGTAGAGGTTAAAGTAATCCGGGATAAAGAAGAAAAGGTTTTTTCTGTCCAGATGGGAACTGAGCCGAAATATGGCTTGGAGTATCAGGATATTGAAGGAAAGGAAAAAATCCAGCCGAAGATGTTCACCTTTCAGATGATTTCTCCGGTTCGAATCGGAGTGAGTTTGGAAAACTTAACCGAGCAATTAGGTGAATATTTCGGAGTGGAAAATGGTGAAGAGCTTTAATCACTGAGGTAGATTTAAATGGCTCGGCTTTTAGATCAGGGCTTAAAGCTGGAGATATCATTATTAAAGTGGACGGAGTGAAAATAAAAGATGTGGATAACATAAGGGAAGCTCTTTCAGAAAAAAAGCCGAAAGAGAAGGCAAAGATTGAAGTTGTAAGAAAAGGGGAGGTAAAAGTATTTACAGTGGAAGTGATGGAAAGGGAGGAATGGTTCCCGGAGTTTTCCAAAGAGATTGAAAAGATTGAAAAGTTGACAATTCCTTCCAAGAAACCCTATCTGGAGAAGAAGATCATAATAGAGAAAGAGGATTTAAGAAAAGAACTGGATCGGGTCAAGGAAGAATTGAAGGAGCTTCAAAAGGAATTGAGGGAGTTACAAAATAAGGTTCGTTAATATTCATTTGAAAGTTGTAGGGGCGTATGGCATACGCCCCTACGTCTTAAGTGACTACTCCAGATCTAGTTGGTGCATGCAAAAAGCAAAGTTTTTGCACTCCTTTTTTGGATGCTTCGGGAATGGAAATTCCCGAAGCCGACACAATAATAGAGAATGAAATGTCGAGCAGGCTACGCCATGCTCGACTTACTTTTTCTGTTTCCAAGTAATCAACAATTGCAACAATTTACATGAAGAAGTGGGTCTTTGGGAAAGTTGTTGCATTCCTGATAATTTTTTGTATTTTTTAATCCTATGCATCCTTTAGCTGAGAGAGTAAAAAAGGAGTTTTTGCCTTTTGTTATAAAGCCGGGCAGATATATTGGGAATGAGCTGAATGTTATCCGAAAAGACGATCCAGAATTAAGTAAGATAGCCTTGATCTATCCAGATCTGTATGAGATCGGGATGTCCTATCTGGGGCTGGGGATTTTATATCATATAATAAACAAAAGAGCTGATTTTTTTGCAGAGAGATGTTTTGCTCCAGCTTTGGATGCGGAAAAGATTTTAAGAGATAGAAAAATTCCTTTATTCTCTTTAGAGACTTTCACCCCTTTAAAAGAATTCGATATAGTGGGATTCTCTTTATCCTATGAGCTCACCTATACTAACGTTTTAAATATTTTAGATCTGGCTGGGATACCCATTCGTTCCTCTGAAAGAAAAGAGGATGACCCTTTGATCATCGCAGGAGGAATATGTGCTTCCAATCCGGAACCTATGGCTGATTTCATAGATATCTTTGCTTCAGGGGATGGAGAGGAAATTATCCATGAGATTCTGGATTTAGTAAAAAAGAAAAAAAGTGAAGGGATAAATCGGAAAGATTTAATTAACCAGCTTTCGAAAATATCCGGAGTCTATGTCCCATCTTTTTACCAAGTTAAATATGATTCCTCAGGTAACTTTGAAGAACTGGTCCCTCAATATGCTGTTCCCACAAAAATTTTTGTTCGGACTGTCCCTGAATTAAAATCTGAATATTATCCCCCGTTTCCTTTGGTCCCTTTTGTGGAGACAACTCATGACCGCTTGTCTTTAGAGATAATGAGAGGATGTCCTCAAGGGTGCAGGTTCTGTCAGGCACGAATTCTTTACAGGCCCAAAAGGGAGCGTCCACCAGATGAGATTGTAAAACAGGCTGAGATCGGAATTGCTAATACCGGGTGGGATGAGGTTTCTTTGGTCTCTTTATCTTCCACTGACTATCATAATCTGAAAGAGTTGGTTGAAAAATTGCAAAAAATCCTTTTTCCAAAAAGAATCTCCATCTCTTTACCCTCTTTACGTCCGGGAAGTTTTTCTTTGGAGATCGCACAGATTTTGAGCCAGACCAAAAAGACTGGTCTGACCTTCGCTCCTGAGGCTGGCACTCAGAGATTAAGGGATGCTATAAGAAAAAATATTAACGAGGAGGACCTTTTAAAAACAGTCGAGATCGCCTATTCATCTGGATGGAATTTAATCAAGCTTTATTTTATGATCGGTCTCCCTACAGAAACTAAAGAGGACTTAGATGGGATGATCGATTTAATAAAGAAAGTTCTAAGTGCAGGGAGAAAATTTTGGGGGAACAAAAATTTGAATGTGGCCATTTCACCCTTTGTTCCCAAAGCCCATACCCCATTTCAATGGGAGAAATTGGAGGAGATCGAGACTGTATCCGAAAAAATTTATTATATAAAGTCAAAATTGCACCAAAAGAATTTGAGGCTAAAATTCAGAGACCCCAAAGTCTCTTTTTTGGAAGGTATTTTAGGCAGAGGGAATAGAAAAATCGGCTCGGCGATTTATTCTGCCTGGAAAAAAGGGGCTCGATTGGATGCCTGGACCGAACATTTCAACTACGAATTATGGAAACAGGCTTTTGAAGATAGTGGCATTGACATAAAACTTTATTCCTCTGCCAAAGATACAAAAAAGCCCTTGCCCTGGGACTTGGTGGATAAGGGAATAAAAAAAGAAATACTTTTAAGAGAAAGGGAGAAAGCTTTTAAGATTCCCCAAGAGGAAATTCTTGAGAAACTGAAGTTGCCCAAATTATCAGAGAAGAAGGATGTTGAATCAGCGTTTTCTCCAAATAAATCAAATGAAGACCTATCCTATGGCAGAAAAAAGAAGAAAAGAATTGTTGCCTTAGTCCCAAGCATTGCCAAGACTAAAGTGAGAATAAAGTGGAGCAAAGGGGAAGAGGTCCGGTTTACTTCTCATCTGGATGTGATCCGGATGTTTGAAAGAGCGATAAGGAGATCTGGGATTCCGATTGCTTATTCTTTCGGATTTCATCCCCACTTAAAAATCGCCTTTGGACCACCCTTGCCTTTGGGCTTTATATCTGATTCGGAATATTTAGATGTCCAGTTAGAAAAACCTTATGCCGAGGATATTTTCCATAAACTTTCTAAAGCTTTGCCTTCTGGGTTTAAATTGTTAGAGGCCAAATCAATCTTTGGAAAAACTCAGTCTTTATTCTCGGTGATTAATTCTGCCTCTTATATGGTAAGTTTCGAGAAGCCCTCAGAACCGGTGGATAAAAAAATAGAGGAGATTCTGCATGAAAAAAATTTAATGGTGAAAAGAGTTCAAAGAGATGAATCTAAGTTGGTGGATATAAGATACAATATTCTTAAGTTAGAATGTGGAGTTTTGAATGGGACTTTCTTCTTAAAAATGCTGGTTCGGCTGGAGGGGCGAGATTATGCCCGACCAGAGGAGATTTTAGCTTGGGGATTGGGACTTTCTGATGAGGAGATCAAATCTAAGATTATAAAAAGAGATGGGCTTTATGTTATCAGAAATGGGGAGAAGAAAAGTCCGATGGATCTAATTTAATGACGAATGAATAATGATGAATGACGAATGACTGATGACAGATGACGAATAGAAAAAAATAAAAATTGGTAACACAAGTTGTCTCAACTTGTGTTACCATAGGTTGGGACAACCTGTGATACCGGATAAAAAGAATTAGTCAAAACGCGTAGCCAAGCCTTTACGGCTTGGCAAAGACATGAGATCTTCGTTATGCGAGGAAATAACTGTTTTGAACAAAATAACTTTAAACGATAGATAACGATAACTTTGAGATAAGAAAGTAACTCAAAGCTTTAGCTTTGAGAATTTCACCGAGAGGGAATCTCCCGCAAAATGCGGGGGAAAATTCAACCCTAAGGGGTTGAGTTACGATTATAGAAATGAGCAAAAATGCCCGAGAAGTTGCATTAAGGATTTTGCATCTGATTGAGACGCAAGGTGCTTTTGCTAATGAGACCATTGCCAAATTGGTAGGGGCGTATTGCAATACGCCCCTACAAGTAAACTATCTGGATAAAAGATTTATAACTGAATTGGTGATAGGGACAACCAAGTTCAGAAAAAGGATTGACTATTGCTTAAGTTTTTTCCTGAAGAAGGATATAATGGATTTGACCCCCTGGATCAGAAACATCTTGAGAATGGGGGTGTATCAATTGGATTTTCTAAATAAAGTCCCAGCCTCAGCAGTGGTGAATGAATCGGCCAAATTGGCTAAAAGATTCGGGCACCAAGGGACAGTGAGTCTGGTCAATGGGGTTTTAAGAAGTTATTTGCGAGAAAAAGAGAAGGTCAAATTCCCTGAGGAACCAGATGAATATTTGAGTGTTTTCTATTCTTTCCCTTTGTGGATGATTGAATATTGGATAGATCATTTTGGAAAAGAGAATACGATCAAGTTGTGTGAATATTTCAATTCTAGACCCAGGCTTTGTTTTAGAATAAATTCATTGAGGGTCAATAAAAAAGATTTTGAAAAGGCTTTGGATGAATCCAAACTTCAATATAAAAAAGGGGATTTTCTGGATAATTTTTATTATATTGAGTCCCGCTTAGATCTGGAGAATTTTTTGCCTTTTCAAGAGGGCTGGATCTATGTGCAGGATGAAAGCGCAGGATTTTCGGTTCTGCTTTTGGACCCTAAACCCGATGAGACCATCTTGGATTTATGTGTTGCCCCAGGTGGAAAAGCTATTTACATTGCAGAATTAATGAAAAATAAGGGAAAGATAATTGGAGTCGATCTAAGTGCGGAAAGAATTGAAATAACCAGAAAGAACTGCGAAAAATTTTGGACAAAGATAATTCAGTTATGCATAGGGGATGCGACCAACTTTTCCTGCGACCCGGTAGATCGAGTCCTGGTCGATGCTCCCTGCACTGGCTTAGGGGTTCTGGGAAGAAATGCTGATGCGAGATGGAGAAAACAACCTGAGGACATAAAAAGGCTATCTTCTCTCCAAAAGTCTATTCTTCTGAACTCAGCCAATCTGGTTAAAAAGAGGGGAACTTTAGTCTATAGCACCTGCACTTTGACACTTGCGGAAAATGAAGGGGTGATCCAAGATTTTTTAAAAGAAAGAAAGGATTTTAGATTGATCGATCCTTCTAAGTTTGTAGAAAAAAAACTCGTCGACAAAAAGTCAACGGTTAAATTTTTCCCTTTTCGAGATAATTTGGATGGTGGGTTTTGTTGTCGAATGGAGAAAAAATGAATATTAAGAGTAAAACCAAAGAGTTCTTAACAAAAAAAGAATATATTAAAGAGAGAAGAATATTTTTTATTTTTATTACACTAATAGTTCTCTTCTTCTTTTTCGACCGGGTCTTTATGCCTGTTGTAACTCGACAGGGAAAGGAAAGGGTAGTGCCCAATCTGGTAGATTTATCCTTGGAGGAGGCTGAAAAAGTCTTAAAAAAAGAGGGTCTTTCTTTGGTGGTTATGTCAGAGGAATATGTGGTGGATAAACCAGCGGGCTTGATTATTTCACAAACTCCGGAGCCAGAATCTGTGGTTAAAAAAGGAAGAAGGATCAGGGTAGTGATAAGTAAAGGGGCTAAGATGACTATGGTTCCGAATTTAAAAGGGGTCTCTTTACGCCAGGCAGAGTTGATGCTGGATCAAGCCAGCTTGAAAATCGGTGAGGTTTTCACTACTACAAATGATACTTTCCCCGAAAATGTGGTGGTATCCTCTGTCCCTTCGTTTGGAGTATCAGTCCCCGAAGGGATATCAGTAAGGCTTTTAGTAAATAAATCGAGCTCGAATGGAACAGTGATAGTTCCAAACTTTGTGGAGAAAAATCTTAAGGAGGCATATAAAATTACAAAGGAGTCTGGCTTAGAGATTGGAAAGATAAAATTTAAAAAAGAAAAATCTCTTCTCCCTAATACTATTATGGAACAAATACCTAAAGCCGGGGCGGAAGTGAATAAAGGGAGTAAAGTGGAGTTGGTGGTGAGCAAACTTGATTGATAATATCGTAGGGGCTTGATTCATCAAGCCCGCCCCACTCGGGTCGCATAAATGCGACCCCTACAAGCAAAACTATGTGACGAAATCCATATCAGGAGGTAAATTTGATTAAGGTTGCGCCATCTTTTCTTTCAGCAGATTTTAGAAATATCGAAAAGGAGACCAAAAGAATTGAGAAAGCCGGGGCGGACATTATCCATCTGGACATTATGGATGGTCATTTTGTTCCGAATATCACCTTCGGGCCGATGATAGTTAAAGCTATAAAAAGATGCACCCGGCTTCCTTTAGATGTGCATCTGATGATTGAAAATCCTTATTTTTATTTGAAATCCTTTGCCGATTCTGGAGCGGATTATTTAACCATATCTTTAGAGCCGGTCATTCATCTTCACCGAACTATTTCTGCCATAAAAGAACTTAAGCTTAAAGCTGGGTGTGCTCTAAATCCTGCTACGCCTTTCGATTTGGTAAAACCGGTGATGAAGGATTTGGATTTATTGCTTTTGATGACAGTCAATCCCGGATTTGGCGGGCAAAAGTTTATTCCCGAGGTCTTGCCCAAAATAGAAGAAGCTAAAGAGTTCATTGTTAAAAACAAATTGAGGACCGAGATTCAGGTAGATGGAGGGATAAATCCGCAAACTGCTAAATTGGTGATTAAAGCCGGAGCAACGATATTGGTGGCAGGAAACTTTGTTTTCAAAAGTAAGAATTGTAAGAAGGCGATAGAAAGTTTGAGAGCTTCAGGAATGTAGGAGGATGCTTCGTTCGTGCGGGAATCGGAATTCCCGCAAGGAATTGGTTCGGGAAATCCCACCGCCTTTGGCGGGGTCTTGACGGCAATTCCCGAACCAACTTAATAGGAGGATTCGTAGCGCCCCGCCTTTGGCGGGGTGTTTTTTATAAGGTATCAGAGGTTGTCCCAACCTGTGATAATCCCGCTTTTAGCGGGAAGACAACTTGTGTTACCGGGTTAAGCGACCCTGAAAGGGTCGAACTAGGATTTTGATTTCTCTCGTCCGACAGAGACGTCGGACGCTACAACATCGGCACCTGACTGAGATGCGTAGCAAAAAAACTTTCAATATAAACCGAGATGCTCCGAACCCCGACTGACATTTCTGGTTACGAGCAAGACTCGTGACCTATCAAAACGATTAAACCATAAAATTTTCTTGCTAATCTTTTTTTATTCATTATATTTCTCCTGCTAAGACGTATTTAAAATTATATGTTTGAAGAGCTGACTATAAAATTTGAGAGCATTTTCAAAAAGCTTACCGGTCGTGGTAAGCTGACCGAAAGCAATATCCAGGATGCCTTAAAAGAGGTGAGAAGGGCTCTTTTGGAGGCGGATGTTAATTATAAGGTAGTAAAAGACTTCATCGAGTCGATTAAAGTGAAGGCATTAGGGGAAAAGGTTCTGTCCAGTATCACTCCAGGTCAACAATTTGTCAAGATAGTTTATGATGAGTTGACTTCTCTTTTAGGTTCGAAATCTCAGGAAGTTAAATTCTCATCCATTCCCCCAACTGTCTGGATGTTGGTCGGGCTTCAAGGGTCTGGAAAGACCACTGCCTGCGGAAAATTGGCTAAATTTTATAGAAAAAAAGGGAGAAGGCCACTTTTGGTAGCGGCTGATGTTCAAAGACCGGCGGCAGTAGAACAGTTAAAGATTTTGGGGAAAAATATTGATATTCCGGTCTTTTCCTCTAATCAGAACCCGGTTAAAATCTGCGAAGATTCCGTAGAAGAGGCTAAAGATAAAGGATTTGATCTAATGATCATCGATACCGCTGGAAGGTTACATATTGATGAGCATCTTATGGATGAACTAAGACAGATTAAGAAAAAAGTTGAGCCAGAAGAGGTGCTTTTGATTACAGATGCTATGACCGGCCAGGATGCGGTGAATATTGCCAGTTCCTTTGAGGAGAAAGTTGGGTTGGACGGGATTTTCCTGACTAAACTGGATGGGGATGCTCGGGGAGGTGCAGCTTTGTCTATTAAGGCGGTGTGCGGAAAGCCGATTAAATTTATTGGAGTAGGGGAGCAGTTGGATGCCTTAGAGCTTTTCTATCCAGATAGGATGGCTTCCCGGATTTTAGGTATGGGGGATGTGGTCTCATTGGTCGAAAAAGCTCAAGAGGCAATCAGTTTAGAGGAGGCAGAAAAACTTGAGAAAAAGTTAAGGAAAGAAAGCTTAACTTTAGACGATTTTTATCAACAACTGCAGCAGATCAAGAAGATGGGGTCATTAGACTCGATTTTAGGGATGATCCCAGGTTTAGGGGCTAAAGCCTTAAAAGGACTTTCTTTTGATGAAAAAGCCTTGACAAAAGTGGAAGCAATGATTAATTCTATGACTAAGGAGGAGAGACGAAAGCCTCAGATCATCGACGGGAGTCGAAAGAAAAGGATTGCCCTGGGAAGCGGAGCAAAAATACAGGAGGTAAACAGCCTTTTAAAGCAGTTCTTTATGATGCAAAAGATGGTTAAGAATATAAGTAAATTGGATTTGAAAGATTTGAGAAAAGGTTTTCGATTTTTTTAAACTTGTAGGGGTCGGATTTATCCGACCTGAACGGGATTGATAAATCAAGCCCCTGCAAATATGACAGGAGGAGGAGTGCCAGTAAGAATAAGACTGCGGAGAACTGGAAAAAGAAAACAGGCTTACTTTCGCTTCGTAGCGGCGGATTCCCGATCCCCTCGCGACGGGAGGTTTTTAGAGATTTTAGGACATTATCGTTCCATCGAAAAGCCAGCAAAAGTTGAAGTCAAAGAAGATCGGGTGTTTTATTGGCTAAAGAGGGGGGCGGTGCCATCGGAGACGGTGAGCTCACTTTTCAAACAGATCGGACTTGCCAAGAAATGGCAACTTTTAAAAAAAGGTGAGGATGTTTCCGGGATACAGTTGGCTACAGAGATTACGGAAAGGAAAAAGAAAAAGAGGCTAAAAAAGAAAGCAAAGGAGGTGGAGGAAAAGCCTTTAGAAAAAGAAGCGGAAAAACCAAGTGAAGATGCTAAAACTAAACCAGAAGAAACCAAATAGCTAAACGCACTCGTAAAGGAGGTGTCAAATGAAGGAGTTCATCATAGCCATCGTGAAGGAGCTGGTGGACGATCCAGATCAAGTGCAGGTGAATGAGGTGGAGGGGGAGAAGACCACTGTTTTCGAGCTCAGAGTTGGTCCCGGCGATCTGGGTAAAGTCATCGGCAAGCGAGGTAAGACTGCCGGTGCCATTCGTATTCTGCTTTCCGCAGCCTCAGCCAAAAAAGGCAAAAGAGCGATGCTGGAAATCTTAGAGTAAAAAGTCATGGGAAGGATCACCATCGGGAAGATCTCTAAGATCAGAGGGGTAAAAGGAGAGGTGGTGGTTTTTCCGATGACCGATGATCTGGAACGCTTCTTTAAACTCAAGGAGGTATACTTATCCGGCAAAGGGGATAAAATATTCCAGATCAAGAAAGTAAAAAAGTTCAAAAATAAAGTCTTTTTGACTTTCGAAAGAATAGACTCACCAGAGGCTTCCAAGCCTCTGGTGGGGAGTTTCCTGGAGATAGAAAAATCTTTTTTAGCTACTCTTCCCGAAGATAAATTTTATATCTTTGATCTGATCGGATTGAAAGTTATAACTGAACAAGGAAAAGAGGTTGGTGAAATTGAGGATGTGTGGCTTCTTCCGGCTAATGATGTTTTTGTAGTCAGGAGGGGAAAAACAGAATATAATATTCCTGCTTTGAAAAAGATAGTCAAAAAGATAGATTTGAAAAAGAAAGTGATGATCATTGATCCCCTCCCGGGACTTTTAGATTAGCTTTTTTCTTTAAGATCTTAGATGAGAATTGATATCTTAACCATCTTCCCTGACTTTTTTTCAAGCCCCTTGAATGAAAGCATAATAAAAAGGGCTTTGGAGAGTAAATTGGTACAGATAAGAATAGCCAATATCAGAGATTTTGCAGAGGACAAACATAAAACAACAGATGATACTCCTTTTGGCGGTGGGGGGGGGATGGTGATGATGGTGGAGCCTTTGTTTAAAGCCATAAGTTCGGTATTTGAAAATACAGATAAAGAGAAAATAATTCTTTTATCCGCCCAGGGAGAGATTTTCTCCCAAGAGAAAGCCAAAGAGCTTTCAAAGTTAGAGCATTTGATTTTAGTTTGTGGCCATTATAAAGGGATGGATGAAAGAATCAATCAACTATTCCCTATGGAGGAGGTCTCAATCGGAGATTATGTCTTAACCGGAGGGGAACTTCCAGCCTTGGTGATTTTAGATTCCGTGATCAGATTGATCCCCAATGCCGTAGGGAATTTAGATTCATTAGTCACTAACTCTTTTTATGAGGGAATTTTAGGCTATCCCCAATATACTCGACCGTATGAGTTTATGGGCTTGAAGGTCCCGGCGGTATTAATATCCGGTAATCATGAGAAAATCAGATTGTGGAGAAAAAAAGAAGCTTTAAAAAGGACTTGGAATAGAAGACCGGATCTTTTAGAAAAGATAAATCTACCAGAGGAAGACAAAAAGATATTGGAACAGATAAAAAGAGAGGATGTGAATTAGTATGGATTTGTTAGCTGAAATTGAAGCCAAAAATCTCAAGAAGAAAAAATTCAACTTCAAATCCGGGGATACGGTTAAAGTTGATGTGAAGATCAAGGAAGGAGATAAGGAGAGAATCCAAATCTTTGAGGGGGTGGTGATTCAACGCCGAGGCAAGGGAATGGGTGAAACTGTAACAGTGAGAAAGGTTTCCAGCGGAGTCGGGATAGAGAGGATCTTCCCCTTAAATTCTCCCCATGTTTCAAAAATTACCGTTATCAAGAAAGGTAAAGTGCGCAGGACAAAACTTTTCTATTTGCGCAAATTGACCGGTAAATCAGCTAAGATCGAAGAGGAGAAAGAAAAAGCTGAGGAAAAAAGTGAAAAGGAAGAGGGAAAAAGGAAAGAAACATAAGATGAAAATAGTTAGTAGGTCGGGCTGTCCACTTGGACTGCTCGACAAATCTAATAATGTCGGGTAGCTTCCCTTTGACTTCGCTCAGCACCCTGAGTCTATTGAAGGGTCGAACTGCGCAACCCCACCTACTTGAACTAAAAACTGTTTACTGTTTTCCGTGAACCATGAGCTATGAACCATAATAAGTCTAGGCCTAAGTGGATGCTATCAAATTTTGTCGAGTCGTCCACTCTTTTTTATTTGCTTTTCTGTTGAAGAGAATTACTTAAATGGGTGATTCTCTTTGTGAAATAAAGCTTCTTCTTAATAGTCAGTAAGTCGGCCTGTCCAGCCAGAGGCGGGACTGCCCGACAAAGCTTGTAATGTCGGGTATCCCGCCTGCGGCTGGAAACCCAACCTACATGAACTACCATAAAACCCATCTTCCTTTTGTAAAACACCCTGTTTCTCAACAAATGAAACCTCTATTTTCCTTTATCTGTATTGACAAATAAGGATTTAGTATTAACTTGCATTAAAGTGATTTTGATTATTTGATCTTAAAGAAGTAGCTTTAATAAGATTCTAAGAGTTAGGAGTGCAATGCTTATAATTACAACGAGTTAAGTTATAATATATAAAGTAATAGTTAAAATTGGAAAGGAGCTGGCAAGAAGACAAACTCTGAAGGTAGAGAAAGATAAAAGAACTTCCGTTAGATTTTCGATAGACCTTAAACTTGAAAGGACCAAAAAATGAGACTGAGAAAATTTTGGATTTACTTTTTTTTGATTTCGATTTTCATCTTTTTTAATATCTCTTTTTCCTCAGCTGAGCAAAAGAAGATAATGTCAGCTAAACTTTTGCTAGCCCCAGAGGTCAGAATTAAGGATATTTTGAAACTAAATCTGGATATAGTCAATTTCAAGCCCAAAAACTATTTTGAAATTATTACTGATGAACAAGAGATTGAGAAATTAAGGAGTTTAGGATACAATGTTGAAGTAATACATGAAGATCTGGTGGGATTTTATCGGACCGGGTTAGATACCAGTCTGGATATGGGTGGCTATCACACCTATCAAGAAACAGGAAAGTTCTTAGACTCGATGCATTTTCAATATCCCAATATCACAACAGATACCATCTGTATCGGAACTAGTTTGGAGGGGCGTTGCATCTGGGCTTTTAAAATATCGGATAATCCGGATTTGGATGAGGATGAAGCGGAGATACTTTACACGGGACTCCACCACGCAAGAGAACCGATGTCTATTGAGGTCATTTTATATTTCATCAAGTATCTCTGCCAGAATTATGGGACCAATCCTGAAGTAACCGAGCTGGTCAACAATACTGAGTTATGGTTTGTCCCCATTTTAAATCCAGATGGTTATGAATATAACCGGCTAATACAACCGGGTGGAGGTGGAATGTGGAGAAAGAATAGAAGAGACAATGGGGATGGATCGTTCGGAGTGGATTTAAATCGCAACTATGGTTTTAAATGGGGATATAATGATATCGGTTCCTCTCCATACACCAATGCTGAAACCTACCGTGGTCCTGCACCCTTTTCCGAACCGGAAATCCAAGCCATAAGGGATTTTGTTCTATCCCGGGATTTCGGCGTCTGTATTAATTATCATTCGGTGGCACAAATGTTTTTGATTCCCTGGGGTTATGATTATATTCAACCTTCCGACAATCTGGTGGATGATCTCTTCGCAGATACAGCTCACCTTCTCACTGGTTATCAGGCTGGCACAGGATGGGCAATACTTTATCCCACTAACGGTGAATCCGATGATTGGCACCGGGGCGAGCAGAGTTTGAAGGCTAAAGGTTTCGCATATACAACGGAGCTGGGGGGTGATGGGTTCTGGGCTCCCCAATATCAGATAGGTCCTGTGTGTGCTGAAAATCTTAACGCTAACATCTTCTATGCCCGAATGGCTCAAAGGTTAAAAGATCGCTCAATACGATATGTGGAGACAGACCCTAATGCAACTCCCCTTGCGGCCACAATTGCTCAAGACACTGATACCAGCTTCAATCTCAGAATCTATAACCACGATCTTTCCTCGAATTTAGATTTCAATATAACTGACCCGGACAGCTCTCAGATTTTGCCTTTTGATTTTGTCTTTTCTGATGATGTCTTGAATTCAAAGGGGTTTCTGGCTTCCAAAGAATCATTTACATTGCTTCCCAAAGTTTATAATGACTTCACTGCAGGAGTTGATTGGTTAAGGATCACCCCTAAGACAGGCTCTATCTCACCCGGGTCATATCAAGATTTTACTGTAGTATTAGATGCTACAGGACTTGAAGGTGAATACTTCGGAAAAGACTACAATGGCGCAATCGTTATTTCTACTAACAACAATAGAACACCACCTTATTCAGACACCTCTTTGATCAATGTGAAGTTAAAGGTTTTATCGCAGTATTATGATCAGTACGCCAAGATTCACACCTCGGAGCTTTACGCTGGGATATCAAATGTTTCCAATGTTGGAAAAAAGTCTAATCCGGGCTTGGGTTACTTGGATGAACAGGTTGGGTATCTTTATGATGGCTCACTTTTTCTTGGATATGTTCGATCACCGGGAGATACCATTGTTCATCGGGAGATGTTTAATACCTTTTCTATGCGTGCGATCAGTCAGTTGGTAATCGACAGCACTACAGATCCTAAAGCAGTTCACGCTTTTTATACTGATACCACTGAGGATGGGGATTTAGGCATAAAGGGTGAAGTGATAGCTCCCTCTATCCCCGACACTTCAAAGTTTTTTCTATTTAAATACAGAATATTTAATCTGGCTGGGCATTCCATAGATTCCCTTTACATTGGAGCCGCTTATGATTGGGATGTTTATTCCTGGTATAACACCTCAGGCGTTGATGCTAACCTGAATTTAGTCTGGCAAAAAAGTTATACCGCCCCATCCCGATACGCTGGAATAGCTTATCTTTCTCGAGATGTTGTTTATGGAGCTAGTGTAGTAAGGAACGAAAGTTACATTGGTCCAACTGGTGATTTTCTAACGGGTGATCTATATCAGATAGCATCCACTCCTGGTTTCCATCCAGAGACACGCAATAGAGATCTGACTACAGTGATGACCGCTAAGAAAACAAATTTAGGAGTCGATGACACAGTGGAGGTGATGATGGCTCTGGCGATTACCAGAGATGGATTGGATGATTTAAAAAGCTCCATCATCAAAGCCAGAGTCTTCTCTGGAGTGGCGGTGAGGCGAGGAGATGCAGACGGAAGCGGAAAGATTGCATTGAATGATGTCATCTATTTAGCTAATTATATTTTGAAAGGTGGGCCGGCTCCAGTTCCTTATCCGGAAATGGGGGATGTGGATTGCAATGACCATGTCCAGTTGGCGGACGTAATCTATTTAGCCAATTATATTTTAAAAGGTGGACCCTCACCTTGTATAAAATAAAATAAACAGTTTTTTTACCCCGGTTCCCTGCCAGAGGTGGAGAGCCGGGGTTTTTATTTGGAGTCAATCAGTAGGTCGGGCTGGTATATGCTTGCATGGCAAATCTTGGAATGTCGGGTATCCCACCTTTGGCAGGAAACCGACCTACTTGAACTTTTTAAAAAAAATTCTTTACAAATAGTTTCTTTAAGTTATACTTCATTAAATTGGAGTGCAAACATTTATGTTTGCGAAGAACCGTTTCACTTATTGAATAATATTCAGTAGGTCAGGCTGTTCATATGGACTGCCAGACAAATCTTGTAATGTCGGGTAGCTTCCCTTCGACTTCGCTCAGGGCAGTGAGCTTGTGCTTCGACCTTGCTCAGCACCCTGAGTCTATCGAAGGGTCGAACTGCGCAACCCGACCTACTGAATAAGATAAAGCTGAAGCTTTATATTCCAGTAAAAACATATGCTCTTTTACGAAAGACTTTTGTGGGGACAGGGATTGGATTTGGTCTGTGGAGTGGATGAGGTGGGTAGGGGTCCTCTGGCTGGGCCAGTGGTGGCTTCAGCAGTGGTTTTCCCGAAGGAGGTTTCTCTTTCAGGAGTTAAAGATTCAAAGAAACTCACACCTGAGAAAAGGGAAGAGCTATTTGAATTGATTCATGAAAATGCTTTAGATGTTGGAATCGGTATAGTAAATGAAAAAATCATCGACCAGATGAACATATTGAACGCCTCTTTATTGGCAATGCAAAAGGCTATAAAAAAATTGAAAAGAAAACCGGATGTGGTCTTGATCGATGGGAATCAAAAAATTCCACATCTTCCGATTCCTCAAATTGCGGTAGTTAAAGGGGACTCTTTATCTTTGTCCATTGCGGCGGCTTCGATCATAGCTAAAGTTACTCGAGATCGGTTGATGGATAAATGTCATAAAAAATTTCCTCACTTTTGTTTTGATGAAAATAGAGGTTATTCCTCGAAATCCCATCTGGAGGCTTTGAAAAATTATGGTCCATGCGAAATTCATCGAAAATCTTTTAAGACGGTAAAGCTTTTAAAATTCAAGCAGGAGAGATTGGAGATTTGAAGACGGAGAAATATAAGCAAAAATTGGGGGCAAAGGGGGAAGAGTTAGCCGGAGAATATTTAAGAAATAAGGGTTTTGAGATTTTAGAAAAAAATTATAAATATAAACGCAAAGAGATAGACTTGATTGTTAAGGATAAAAATACGGTAGTCTTTGTGGAGGTGAAGGCCGGCAGGTCAAAAAAGTTCGGATTGCCCTTGGAAAAGGTCGATTTAAAAAAACAAAAAAAGATAATTGAGGTGGCCCAGGCTTTTTTGTGCGAGAACAATTTTTCAGATTATGATTTCAGATTTGACGTGGTAGAAATCGAATTAGAAGAAGGGGGGAATAAGATTAATCACATAGAGAATGCCTTTGTTCTGACTGGAGATTGCGACTCTGTATAGCTTTGTTTAGTCAGTAGGTCGGGCTGTTCCCCGCCTTTGGCGGGACTGCCCGACAAATGTTGTAGTGTCGGGTAGCTTCCCTTCGACTTCGCTCAGGGCAGTGAGCTTGTGCTTCGACTTTGCTCAGCACCCTGAGTCTATTGAAGGGTCGAACTGCGCAACCCGACCTACTTTGATTGATTTAGTTCCTCCAATTTTTTGTTTACTTTCTCCCAGACCCCCGCCCATTTTTCAGGATTTTTCTGGTATCTTTTTATAAATTTTTCAATATCTTTTTGAGTAACCTTAAAATGTTTTGAGATTTGCTTTTTCTCCTCATTTAATTTTCGGGGATCATTTTGATATTTCTCGTTAGCAATGGAAAGTTGAATGTAAATATTGATGAATTCATCTTCGTTTAAGGGAGGTGTTACACCTTTATACAAGAAAAAAAGTAAGAAGATAAAAACTACAAATAAAATACCAATAAGAACAATTTTTCTCTGTAAATTCATCTTGAGAGTGGTATGCAATTTTGAGCTAAACCCGGTAACACAAGTTGTCTTAAAACCAGACGCGTAGGGGCGGAGTTCATCTCCGCCCTGGGTGGAGGCAAGCTCCACCCCTACGCGATATGACTGGCTCTTTCATAAAGTTTTCAATTGGGATTAAATTACATAATAAGTTTACTCTGTCAAGAAAATAATTGTTGACAAAAACAACAGATTAAGCAGATTATAGGAATATGAAAAGAAGAAGAACTAAAAAGGTATGGGTTAGAGATATGCCTATTGGGGGTGGTTCGACTATTATAGTTCAGTCGATGACTAATATGGACACCAAAGATGTTAGTGCAACTGTGAGGCAGATCAAGAGATTGGAAAAGGCGGGTTGTGAAATAATCAGAGTGGCGGTTACGGATGAAAAGGACGCCGAGGCTTTAGCTGAAATTAAGAAAAGGATAAAAATACCCTTGGTGGCTGATATACAGTTTGACTATAAATTGGCTTTGGCTTCGATTAAATCCGGGGTGGATAAGCTGAGGATCAATCCGGGGAACATTGGGGCGCGATGGAGGGTGGAGGAGGTGGTGAGGGTTTGTAAGGACAAAAATATTCCCATTAGAATCGGAGTGAACTCAGGTTCTTTGCCTATGGATTTGAGAAAAAAATATGATGGGGTTAAGCCTGAGGGGATGGTGGAAGCGGCTTTGAGGGAGCTGGCTATTTTGGAGGATATGGATTATCATAATATTGTAATTTCTTTGAAAGCCTCTGATGTTTTAACCACAATCGAATCTTATCGAATCATCTCGAAAAAAGTCAATTATCCTCTACACCTCGGAGTGACTGAAGTGGGTCCAGTAAAAGTTGGATCGATCAGGTCTGCAGTAGGAATCGGGATACTTTTAGAATCCGGTATCGGCGATACCATCAGAGTATCTTTGACCGGCGATCCGATAGAAGAGGTTAAAACCGGCTATGAGATTTTGAAATCTTTAAATTTAAGAGAATATGGTCCGACTTTGATCTCCTGTCCCACCTGCGCTCGATGTGAAATAGATTTGATTTCTTTAGTAACCAAAGTGGAGAGAAAACTTTCCAAAATCAAAGAGCCGATCAAAGTGGCAGTAATGGGCTGTGTGGTCAATGGTCCGGGCGAAGCCAGAGAAGCGGATGTAGGAATCGCCGGGGGAAAAGGGTATGGGATTTTGTTTAAAAAAGGGAAGGTGGTTGGTAGAGTGAAAGAGAAAGAGATTGTGGAGAGGTTGATGGGGGAGGTGAAGGGGATTTTGAAATATGGTAGGGGCAATTCATGAATTGCCCCTACGACTCGGTAACACAAGTTGTCGCAACTTGTGTTATTTATCATTTGTGTTATCACAGGTTGGGACAATCTCAAGATGCATACGCACCTGTGATACCGGGATTAAAAACGTAGGGACAGACCTTTTAGGTCTGTCCTGGACAGGTCTGAAGATTCGTATGAATGCATACGCACCTGTCCCTACGTTGGCGACTCTGAAAGAGTCGCACTACTGTTCTGTCCCTACGAAAAAACCCGTAAGGGCGGAGATGAACTCCGCCCCTACATCTTATATCAATCCTGGCTGGACGATGATAGTTTTTTCTTTTTGGACGAAGACTAAACCGGGGCGAGCACCTTTGGGCTTTTTGACGTATTTTACTGTGGTGAAAATCACCGGGACTTTTGAAGACTGTTTTGCCTGACTATGATAGGCGGCTAATTTTGCCGCCTGGATAATGGAATTTTTTGGAGGGACAAAATCTTTGTTCTCTTTTCTTAAGATCACATGAGAACCGGGAATACCTTCAGCGTGAAACCATAAGTCATAGGATTTTGCAATGTGAAAGGTCAAATAATCATTTTCTTTATTGTTCCTACCCACTAAAACCTTCAACCCATCAGATGTGATAAATTCTTTCGGAGCGAATTTTCCCTTCTTTTCTTTTTTCCCTTTTATCTCCTTTTTCGTTTTTAAAAGTCTTACTTGTGAAAGTTTTTCTTTGATATTTTCTAAATCTACTTCGCCTGAGGCGGATTTCTCTTCCAGATCTTTTAAAATCTTTTGCAAAACAGCTCTCTCTTTTTCAGTCTGAACTTTTCTTTTCTTAATAATCCCCAGAGCCTCTTTGGACTTTTTGTATTTTTTAAAATAATTCTGGGCATTCTTCATCGGGGACCACAGCGGATTTAAAGAAATTTCTACCTCGGGACGATCTATTCGATACATATCTTTTAAAACAACTTTTTCCTTGCCCCTTATTATCTGATCCTGATAGAATATCAAAAGATCGCCGAATCTTTTATATTCTTCAAATTTTTCAGCTTCTTTCAAATCTTTTTTCAGCTGGTTTAATCTTTCTTCTAATTTGTCCAGTCCCTTTTGGGTCACGGCTAAAAGCTTGTGTATTTCAACATTTCTTTTTTCTGTTTTTACCTTAACCGAAAAGAACTTTATCAGGGCAGAATTTAGATGATGAAACTTAAGTTTTTGTTCCTCTGGAACATTGGGGAGGTCTAATATGGATATGGCTTGAGGGATTTTGTTTTTATCGGTTATTATTTGCGGATTTATTTGATGATTGAGGACTTTGTTGAAATTATTCCTAAAACTTTCCCATAAGGAATTTAGTTGCTCTGAATTTAAATCTTTAGCTTTCAACTCCGGATGTAAAGAGGAGTCAAAAAATATTTTCTGGGCTAAGAGTTTATCCATTCCATTGAAGTGGTTGATTAACGATTCAATAATCGTGTGTTTCTCAGCTTTTAAAATCATTTTCTCAAATTCAGCTTTTTGAATTTCAAAAGGGGTTCTCTTTTTAGGAGGAGGAGGAGGTAGATATTCTAATCCGGGTGATATTTGTCTGTATCTGCTCTGAGTTATGTCCACCCTTTTTAGGCAATCCAGTATCTGATTGTTTTTTCTGTTCACCAAAATCAGATTGCTGTTTCTCCCGGTAAGCTCAAGGACAAAATCGAACTGGTCTTTTCCTCTCAATTCCGTCTGTCTAAAACAGGAGATTCTTATTAAGCGGTCGAAATCGACCTGCTCAATTTCTTCGATTTCCCCTTTTTCAGCATAGGAGAAAAGGTTGGTTTCAAAAAAACTTGATTTGATTTTCCCCAGCTCTTTTTCTGAAAGGATTTCTATCCGATAATATTCGGGGTGGGATGAAAAAAGTATTCCGGATTCTTGATTAGCTTTTTCAGTGATAATCAAGGTATCTTTCTGGTCCGGGGATTGTTTGATTTTTTTAATCCTTTTGCCAATCAGATAGTTTTTAAGTTCCGGGATCAGGCAATATATGGTTATAGAATTTATGATCATCTGTTTTCTACAAGGTTCCGCTAATCTTAGGTAATGTATTACTTTTTTACCTAGTGTCAAGCGTAATTGTATTGGGCTTTGTAGCGGAAGGCTTTAGCCTTCCATAAATAAGAAGTGCCCCGCCTTTTGGCGGGGCGCTACACAGGTAAAGCTAAAGCTTTACAATCCAAAGATAGAACAACAAAAAATTTGACTTTGAGATAATAAAAGATATATTAATAGTTATCTAAGTTGTAACTCAAAGCTTTAGCTTTGATAATTATCTCAACCCTGAAGGGTTGAGATAAGAAAGGGAAAAAAGGAGGTTTACTTTGGAAGGATTGAAAGAGAGGTTAAAGACCTTAGGGAACTATCTTTGACATAGAAGAGAAGGAAAAAAAGATTAAAGAATTGGAGAAAAAGACTGCGGAGCCTGATTTCTGGAAGGATCCGGAGAAAGCGCAAGCCATCTTAAAACAGATAGATTCCTTGAAGGGATTAACCGAGAAGTATCATAAGCTCTCTGAGGAGCTAAACGAGGGGATGTTACTTTTAGAATTGTCCTCACAAGATAATGACCCCAAGACTTTAAAGGAGGCTGAAAAAGAGTTAAACCAGGTTGAAGAGAAAATTGAGGATTTTGAACTTTTCGCTTTGATGACCGGAGAAGATGATGGTAAAAACGCTTTGCTCACTATTCATCCGGGCGCAGGGGGGACCGAGTCTTGCGATTGGGCGGAGATGCTTTTGAGAATGTATTTAAGATGGATCGAAAGAAAGGGGTTCAAGCATCAAATCATAGATTATCAAGCTGGTGAGGAAGCGGGGATAAAGAATGCGACCGTGGAGGTAACCGGGGAATATGCTTATGGCTTTTTGAAAGCTGAATCCGGGGTTCATCGTTTAGTCAGAATTTCCCCCTTTGATGCCAATCAGAGACGACATACCTCATTTGCCTCGGTCTTTGTCTGTCCTGAAATAGAAGATACCATTGTGGTGGATATCAAGCCAGATGACCTGAAAGTCGACACTTTCCGCTCATCTGGTGCAGGGGGACAGCATGTGAACAAGACTTCATCGGCTGTCCGGATCACCCATATTCCTACCGGGATTGTAGTCCAATGCCAGTCCGAAAGATCGCAGTTTAAAAACAAAGATAATGCGATGAAGGTTTTGAAATCCAGGCTTTATCAATATCACAAACAAAAGGAAGAGGAGAAGCAAGCACAAATAGAATCGACCAAAAAGAAGATCGAATGGGGATCGCAAATCCGCTCTTATGTTTTCCACCCCTACACTTTGGTCAAAGACCATCGCACCGGAGTCGAGACCTCTAATGGTCAGGCAGTAATGGACGGGGAGATCGATGAGTTTATTCAGGCTTATCTGCGGAAAAAGGATAAATAGAATTTTCGGACGTGTCAGAAGTAGGGGCGTATTGCTATACGCCCCTACAAAATGAAAAAGGACAGTTTGATGATCTGTTGGAAATGCGGGAAAGAGGTTGAATTAGAGAAAAAGCCAGCAAGAAATGATGTATGCCCAAAATGCGGGGCTTATTTGAGGTGTTGTTATAATTGCAATTTTTATGATGCTGGAGCTCATAACCAGTGCAAAGAATCAAGTGCGGAATGGGTGGGGGATAAGGAGAAAGCTAATTTCTGTGAGTATTTTGTGGTTTCTGCTAAAGGATTTTCTGGAGAGAAAAAGTCCTCAAGGGATGAGGGAAAAAAGAAGTGGGATGAGCCGTTTAAGGATTAAACGAACCAGACGGTAGGTCGGGCAGTCCCGCTATATAAAAAACCTGTTTTGTAGGGGCGTATCGCGATACGCCCCTACTTTTAGCACAGGTTGGGACAACCTGTGTTACCGAATAGGAAAGTGTTACCGAAGAGAAGGAAGGAGTTGAGGATGGACATAATTGCCAAGATCAGACAGAAGGCTAAGGAGAAGAAAAAAAGGGTGGTTTTGCCTGAAGGGGAAGAAGAAAGGATGATTAAGGCGGCTAAGATTATTTTAGAGGAGAAAATCGCTGAGGTAACGCTGTTAGGAGAACAGGATAAGATTGCTCAATTGGCAAAAGTGAATGGATTGGACTTAAGTAAAGTCAAAGTTATCAAACCTGAATCTTCTTCTGAATTCGATGAATACGCCGAGGAGTATTTCAAACTCAGAGAGAAAAAGGGGATGACACTCGAGCAGGCGAAGATTAATATGAAAAATACTCTATATTATGGAGCGATGATGACCAGAAAGGGGGAAGTAGACGGTTCGGTGGCTGGCTCAATTAATACCACTGGTGATGTCCTGAGAGCGGCTTTACAGATTATCGGCTTGGCTCCGGGAATAACCTCTGTTTCCAGCTCTTTTCTTATGGTCTTGCCTGAATTTTTAGGAACACAAGATAAGATGTTTGTCTTTGCCGATTGTGCGGTAATCCCTGCTCCTGATCCCGAACAATTAGCCTCGATCGCAGTCTCCTCTGCCAAAACTATGAAAAATTTGGTTGGTGAAGAGCCAAAAGTGGCAATGCTTTCATTTTCTACTAAAGGTTCGGCTGAGCATGAGTTGGTGGATAAAGTTGTTCATGCGACACATATAGTCAAAAAGATTGCTCCAGAGCTGATTGTGGATGGGGAGATGCAGGCAGATTCAGCCATAATTCCTGAAGTAGGCAAAAAGAAATCGCCTTCAAGCCCATTGGCCGGTCAAGCTAATGTTTTGATCTTCCCGGATCTGAATGCTGGAAATATCGCCTATAAATTGGTTCAAAGGATGGCAAAAGCTTCAGCAATCGGTCCTATCATTCAGGGGTTAGCCAAGCCGGCTTTTGACCTATCGAGAGGGTGCGGTGTTGACGATATTGTAAATGTGGTGGCTATTGCAATGACTTTGGCTTAAAATGAAAAGATCAAAGCTTATAACTCAATGCTTCAGCCTTGAAAAAGCAATCAACCCTGAAGGGTTGAGTTACGATGAATAAATGAAAAAAGAAAAGATTAAAAAGATATTTCTGGCGGGAATAATTCAAGGGTCGAAAAAGGGAAGAGTCTTACACAATCAGGACTATCGGGAAAATCTCAAATCCATTTTAAATAAATATTTTCCTGAAGCAGAGATAGTTGATCCAGTTGAAGTTCATCCCCGTTCTGCTTTTTACCAGTTTCAAAAAGGGGAAAAAGTTTTTCATCAATCGATAGAGGAGTGTTGTAGTTCGGATTTGATGATCGCTTATGTTCCTGAAGCGAGTATGGGGACTGCGATTGAGATGTGGGAATGCTATAAAAGGAAAATCCCGGTCTGGACCATTTCGCCTTTAAAAGAAAACTGGGCAATAAGATTTTTGTCCTCAAAAATTTTCAAAGATTTTTGTGATCTGGAAACGTATGTTAAAAATAGTTTCAAAAAATAGGATAGAATATGCCGACTTATGAATATCAATGCGAAGTCTGCGGATTTCGGTTTGAACAGTTTCAGAGAATAAATGAAGACCCGGTGAAAATCTGCCCTCGCTGTAAAGGGAAGGTAAAAAGGCTTATTTCCGGAGGCGGAGGTTTGCTTTTCAAAGGGAATGGATTTTATATTACTGATTATAGAAGCGAGTCTTATAAAAAGCAAGAAAAAGAGGAAAAAGCCTCTTCTTCTGAGATAAAAAACAAAGACGTAGTGCCTAAGGCAAAGCAGAAAGAAGAAAACAGTAAACAGTAAACAGAAAACAGTAGGGCAAGGCTTCAGCCTTGCTATTGGTATTTTTATCGCAAACGGGACTGTTGAAAACCTTCTTTAATGTTATTGCGAGGAGTCCATATGGACGACGAAGCAATCTCTAACTCATTGACTTATATAGGAGTGAGATTGCTTCGCTTTCGCTCGTAATGACGCCCCTTTGGGTTTTTCAACACACCCTAAAGGTTTGCCTTACAATATTTGAAGGTGGGTCAGACATTCCTGTCTGGCGATAATAAATAATCAAAAAAACAGTGAGAACAGACAAGAATGTCTGTTCTACCAAACTGAACACTGCCTATAATTTTATTTTACCATAACGATGGTTTATAAGGGGGAAATCTCTTAATGGACTAAGGCTATTTGTAAGTTCTGGAGGTCTGAAGACCTCCGCTACATTTTTGTCCTTAGCTGTCCGCAGGCGGCTTGGATATCCTCGCCTTTGCTTTTTCTTATGGTGACTGCCGGACATCGGGGATATAGGATATCACGGAATTCTATAACCTTTTTTTCATCCGGCTTTTCAAAAGGTAAGCCGGAAACTTTATTGTAAGAAATCAGATTGATCTTACAGGGGATTCCCTGAACCGATTTGGCTAATTCGAAGGCATCTTTTTTGGAATCATTTATATCTTTGATCAAAACATATTCAAAAGTCATCCGTTGGTCTGTTTTTTGAGCGTAGAATTTGGCTGACTTTAAAAGCTCTTTTATAGGATATTTTTTGTTCATGGGCATTAAGATGTTTCTAATTTTATCGTTGGAAGCATTTAAAGAGATAGCCAGTTTTATCTTTAATCCCTCTTCGGCTAATTGGTAGATTCTGGGGATGATTCCGGAAGTGGATAATGTAATTTTTCTGGCGGCAAAACCCAAGCCCAATTCCGAATGTATGATTTTTATTACTTTCAAAGTGTTCTCGTAATTTAATAGTGGCTCCCCCATTCCCATTATCACGATATGGGTTATCTTTTCATCCCTCTTTAAGTATTTTTTTATCTGAATGATCTGGTCGACGATTTCTCCAGAATTTAGATTTCTTTTGAATCCCATTTTCCCGGTGGCACAGAAAGTGCAACCCAATGGGCAACCCACTTGAGTTGAAACGCAGAGGGTAATTCTATCTTTCTCCCGGATCAAAACTGTTTCGATTTGTTCTTTGTCTTCCAATTCGAAAAGAAATTTTTCAGTGGATTGATCTTCTGATTTTATAGATTTAACCTTTTTTATTTCACCGATAAACGCAATTTCATTTAATTTGCTTCTCAGGGTTTTTGAGATATCGGTCATCTCTTCAAAATCAGATATCCCCTTATTATAGATCCATTTGAACAGCTGTCTGGCCTTGAATTTTTTTTCTTTTAGATTAATGACAAAATCTGTCAGCTCATCTAAAGATAGGCTCTTTAAATTTACTTTTTCTGTCCGCATAACTCCTCAGTCCGCCAGAGGCGGATTTTGATTAAAATATAAAATCTATTACAAAAATCAACTTATATATATTTTCCATTTTCGTCCACTGATGCAATTGGCTGATTTTTCCAAAAATTCATCCAAACCGCGCAGACCCGCCTCTGGCGGGCCTGCCAAACCATCCTTCGACACCCCGCCAAAGGGCGGGGGACGAAGTGTAAAGGTTCAGCTACGTAGAAGATTGACCCACGTTGAGGGCAACGGGGATCTACCAGTATACTTTTGTCATTGCGAGCCAAAGGCGAAGTCCCGCCGTAGGCGGGGCTTCGTCGCTTCACTCCTCGCAAAGACAGATGAAATCTGGTAGTCCCGCCTTGCCCCCAAGGCATGACGATTGACCCACGTTGAGGCAACATAGGTCTACCGAAGCTATAAAGAATCCAAAGTGAAATAGTTTTTAGCCCCGCCAAAGGCAGGGCACTCCAAATAACTCGATTAGAAAATTGATTTCTTGACAAAGGCGGGTCAGAGTTTTATGTTTGAATAAAAAGGATGGTTTGCGAAAGTGAAATATCCAGCTCCAGAGGAGATAAATGAATCGTAACTCAAGGCTTATGGTCATTGACTATTTATTCAATACTGTGTTGGGTCGGGGGGTTGAACCCCCGACCCTATCCGGACAGGGGTGCAACCCCTGTCCGAACACTGGTATTTGTGTCAATCTTTTCCGCAATCTTCATCAGCCTTGAAAAGAAATCAACCCTGAAGGGTTGAGTTACGATCGTTGCTAAGGAGGAACTTTGAAGATTAAATTTCTGGGTGGGGTTAAGTCGGTTACTGGGTCGATGCACATCTTAGAGTCGAATGGTAAAAGAATTTTGATCGATTGTGGTCTTTTTCAAGGGAGAAGGGAAGAATCCAATCAAAGAAACAGAAACCTCCCTTTTGATCCCTGGTCCATCGATAGAATGGTCTTGTCTCACGCCCACATCGACCACAGCGGAAATATCCCCACCTTGGTCAAAAATGGATATAAGAATACCATCTATTCTACTTTCGCTACCAGAGATCTGTGTATGTTAATGTTAAGAGATAGTGCTTTTATTCAACAGAAGGATGCGGAGTTTTTAAACAAAAAAAGCCTGAATAAAGCTATGCCGGAGATCCTTCCATTATACAGTATAAAGGATGTTGAAGATGCCCTCTCTCTTTTTAAAGGGATCGGTTACCAAAGGGGGTTCTATGTGACGGCGAATGTGAAAGTAACTTTTTTTGATGCCGGGCATATTTTGGGGTCATCCCTTCCTTTTTTTGAGATCGTTGAAAATGGTAAAAAATTTACCCTGCTATACGCTGTCGATTTAGGTAGAAAAAATATGCCGATTTTGAAAGACCCCTATCAGGTTAAAGATGTCGATTATCTCATAATCGAGAGCACTTACGGGAATAGATTGCACGAAGATATTGTTCGAGCAAGTGAAAGATTGGCCGAGGTAGTTAATCGCACTTACCAAAGAGGCGGAAAGATAATAATTCCAGCTTTTTCATTGGAGAGAACTCAGGAGATGGTCTATTGTTTAAGGGAACTTTTTGACCAAAAGAAAATTCCCAAAATTCAGGTCTTTGTGGATAGTCCTCTTTCAGTCAATATCACGGAAGTTTTCAGACTTCATCCCGAGTGCCTGGATGACGAGGCTAAAAGGATTTTGGCTGAAAAGAAAAATCCATTTGGTTGGGAAGATATAACTTATATCCAGGATGTTTTTGAATCGAAAAAACTCAACAGTTTAAATCCACCAGCCATCATCATCTCCGGCTCTGGTATGTGTGAATCCGGCAGGATCTTGCACCATTTGAGAAACAATATAGAAAACCCAAATAATACTATTCTAATAGTGGGCTTTATGGCACAAAATACCCTGGGAAGAAAGATATTGGAAAGATGGCCTGTGGTGAAGATTTTTGGTGAGGAATACAATCTCCTGTCCGAGGTGGTTGAAATAAATGCTTTCTCAGCCCATGCGGACCAAAAGGAGCTTTTCGAATATGTGGAAAATGCCAAGAAGAATTTGAAAAAGGTCGTAGTGGTGCATGGGGAGGAGGACCAATCACAGTCTTTAGCTGAGAGGATAAAGGAGATCGGAATAAAAGAAGTTGTTCTGCCTGATTTGGGGGATGAGATAGAATTTTAAAGTTAAAGAGGTCAGCTAAATCGGTCGAATAAATCCATTAGGAGGTCAGGGTGAAGGTTGGTTTTTTGCAATTTCAGCCAATATTTGGAAATAAAGAGAAAAACATCAAAAAAGCGATCCAGATGGCAGACAAGGTGGAGGCAGACCTTCTGGTTTTGCCGGAGCTTTGCACCACTGGATATCTTTTCAAAAACAGAAATGAGTTAGAAGATTTAGCTGAAAGTATCTCCGAAGGGGAAACGGTGAAACATTTTTTGAATCTGTCAAAGAAAAAGAAAATGAACATAGTCTTTGGAATGGCTGAAAAAGATGAGAACGGGATATTTAATTCCTCTGTGTTAATCACTCCCCAAGGAAATATAAACACCTATCGAAAGCTTCATCTTTTCTGGGAGGAAAAATTTCTGTTCACTCCCGGGAATAAAGAATTGGAGGTTTTCGATGTGGATGATACTAAGATAGGAATGATGGTATGCTTCGATTGGATTTTTCCTGAAGTGGCAAGAGTGGTGGCTTTGAAAGGGGCAGAGATAATTTGTCATCCATCGAATTTAGTATTATCTTATGCTCAGCCAGCCATGGTAACCAGATGTATCGAAAATCGGGTTTTTGTTATAACCTGCAATAGAATCGGAACTGAAGAAAGAGATGATAAAAAACTTTGTTTTACGGGGCAAAGCCAGATAGTGGATCCTTCTGGTAATGTTCTGACTAAAGCCAGCGGAGATCAGGAGGAGGTTCGGGTAATTGAAATAGACCCAGCTTTAGCTACAAATAAAGAGGTGATCCCATATAATGATCTATGGAGGGATAGGAGGGTCGATTTTTATTCTGAACTTATGAGGTTTTAATCTATGTTTACTGCTAAAAAAGTTAAGACCGCCAAGATCTTGGTGATCGATGATGAGCCGGAGATCACCGACATCATTGCCACTTTTTTAAAAAGTGCCGGTTATGAAGTTATTACTGAAAACTCGGGAGTTTTAGGGGTGGAGAAGGCGAAAAGTCAAAAGCCGGATTTGATAATCCTGGATATCATGATGCCCTTTATGGATGGATATGAGGTTTGTGAGGAGTTGAAAAAGAGTCGTCATACCGAAAAAATCCCGGTGGTCTTTTTGACTGGAAAAGATGCTCGATCTGATGAAGGAAGGTCTTTTCGTTCCGGTGGTGACTTATTTATCAAGAAACCCTTCAGCTGTGAAAGGCTTTTAGAGATAGTCAAAATTGTGCTGATGAGCATCAATAAATAGTGTTCGGTAAACGGTAAACGGTGAACAGAAAACTGCACCACAATAGAGATTCTCTCGTTCATTCGGGAATTGGAATTCCCGAATGTCATCGCAGAGTGCAGGAAATCCCCCGCCTTTTGCGGGGTCTTGACGACAATTCCCGCACAAATAAATAAATTCATTAAAAAATTAGAGAGTCTATTTTGATGGACCTGGAGTTTACACTCCAAAGTTCCCATAAAACTACTTTTTCGGATCTCTCTCTAAAATATCTTGACAAAACCATCAAAAAACAGTAAAATCTTGAAGGCTGGTTAAATAAAAAGGGGAATTAATGAAGCACTTTATAAATTGGCTGGTTAAATATTTTCTCCCCCCAATTTTAGGTGGTTTGTTAGTAGTTTTAATATTAAACATCCTCCCAGATTTCCCTGTTTATTATTGTGCATTTCGCACTGGGATATTCGTCGTCTTAATATTGTTCGTTCTATTGGTTATTTTGTTGGGTTTTTATGGCTGGCACAGGGAAAGATTAAAGGACTTCAGAAAGAATTTTCAGGTCTATGAACCTGTATCAAAATTAGAGCCTTCTGATTTTGGGATTTACACCTACTATGACTTCTATCTTTCCAGAGAAAGCGATCCGCAAATTGAAAAATCCGTACAAGGAAAAAACCTCGCCTTCATTTCTGGCATGCCCAATATTGGCAAAACCAGAGGTGCTTATCAAATGGCTAAAAAGCTTGAAGGCTGGCATCTTTTAAAACCTCCTTATGAGAGAATCGACCTCCAAAATCTTAAGTTTCCCTTCTTATTCTCAAGAAAAAGGATAGTCTTATTTTTAGATGACTTAGAAAAATATGTCGGCAAGTTCAATCTGGATGAATTGATTAATACTCTGAAAAAAGAATCTAAAAAACTTAAAGTCATCGCTACCTGCAGAAGTGGTAAAGAATTTGAACAGGTCTTCGGTCAGAAGGAAATGGCTACCCTTCTTTCCCAGTGTCAGAGGCATAAGATTGAACCAAGAAAGCTAAAGGAGGAAGAGGAAGAGGATTTGGCAAAAGGGATCGGGAAGAAATTGGAGGAGGTTGTCTCAGACGGAACCCCTGGGTCAATCGTTTTAGGTTTGGACCAGATGAAGAAAAGATATATGGAATTGGAAGACGAGCCAAGAAGTATTTTACATATTTTGAAACTCCTAAGAGAAGCTAATATATTTATCTGGACTGAGGAACTGGTAAAGAATATTGCAAAAAGTAGAATCTTTGGATTAGAAGGGAAAAGCTATGAATGGGACAACTGGATAAAAACTCTGAATGAAAATGGTTTCATAGAAAAATCCGATGGCTGGATAGATATTTCTCACGATTCTTATTTAGATGATAGATTTATCGATTTCCACATCTCAAATGAAATTTTAATTGAACTAAAGGAAGAATTATTTATTTTAAAGGACGGTGAGAATTTATTCTACTTGGGTAGTAGTTTCTATTATAGAAAAAATATTGAAGAAAGCTTTGACTGTCTTCAAAAAGCAGTTCAGATTATCCCGGATGCTGCCAATGCTCACAACAATCTGGGCATTCTACTTAAAGGTTTAAAAAGATACCCGGAGGCTGAGAAAGAGTATAGAGAAGCTTTAAGGGTCAACCCGGATGATGCCGAGGCTCACTACAATCTGGGCATTCTACTTAAAGATTTGAAAAGATACCCGGAGGCTGAGAAAGAGTATAGAGAAGCTCTAAGGGTCAACCCGGATTATGCCAAGCCTCACTACAATCTGGGCAATCTACTTAAAGATTTGAAAAGATACCCGGAGGCTGAGAAAGAGTATAGAGAAGCTCTAAGGATCAACCCGGATGATGCCGAGGCTTATGGAAATCTTGGCCTTCTGTTCATCGAGATGGGAAGAAGAGATGAAGCTAAAGAAGAGATGCAAAAAGCCAGAGATCTTTTTAAAAAACAAGGTAGAGAGGAGGATGTGAAAAAAGCTGAAGAGATTTTGAAAGAGTTAGAATCTTAATAGACATTTTGTAGGGTGTAGGGGCAATTCATGAATTGCCCCTACTGCACAAGCGTAGGGACAGGTCTTTAGACCTGTCCAGGACAGACCTGAAGGTCTGTCCCTACATTGCGGTATCACAGGTTGTCCCAACCTGTGACAGTAACACAAGTTGAGACAACTTGTGTTATCGAGATTGCAAATCATCTTCTTAATCTGCTTAATCAGCTGTGAATTCCTCCGTTTCATCTGATAAATCGTTACAAATCTTCACCCTTTCCACCCAGGGCGGAGACAAAGCTCCGCCCCTACACGCTTAAACCAATTAACGAAATTATGAATTATTACATCTTCAGGGTGAGTGCAATTTTTTCACCGATAGATAACCTTTCTCCATTTTGATTGACAAAAATATTTTGCGAATTATATTATCCACCAAGAAGGAGTTGTAGGGGTTCGATTTATCGAATCCCGCCAAGGCGGGGCTTGATAAATCAAGCCCCTACAAATAAAACCTTCGCAATAATGTCTAAAAGGAGAAAAAATGGACAGAAAGAGAACTCCGGATGTATCCGCCAGGGCTTCAGAGATGCCGGCATCTCCCATAAGAAAATTCATCCCTTTAGCTGAGGCGGCTAAAAAAAGGGGGATAAAAATATATCATTTAAATATCGGTCAGCCAGATATTCCCACTCCGCCGGAATTTATGAATGCCATCAGAAATTATGATAAAAAAGTCTTAGAATATGGGAATTCCCAGGGCGATCCCAATCTTTTGCAGGGGTGGGTCGACTATTACAAAAGAAAAAATATCAATGTTGAAATCAAGGATATTGTGGTAACTACCGGGGGGAGCGAGGCTTTAATTTTTGCATTCATCTGTTGTGCCGATGTAGGGGATGAGATAGTTGTTTTTGAACCATTTTATACCAACTATAATAGCTTTGCCCGAATGGCCGATGTGAGATTGGCTCCCCTAACTACTCAGGCTGAAAATGGATTTCATCTTCCGGATAAAAAAGAGATAGAGAAAAAGATAACAAAAAAGACTAAAGCGTTTCTTATTTCATCTCCGAGCAATCCCACCGGGACAGTTTATACTAAAGAGGAATTGGAAGTTTTAGCAGAAATTTGCAGAGAACATAACCTCTTTTTGCTATCGGACGAAGTCTATAGAGAATTTGTTTACGAGGGGAAAGTGATCAGCGTATTTCACCTGAAAGATATAGAGGAAAGAGCGATAATTTTGGATAGTATCTCCAAAAGATTCAGCGCCTGTGGGGCCAGGATCGGATGTATAGTCAGCAAGAATCGGAAAATTATGGAATCTGCTTTGAAATTGGCTCAGGCTCGACTTTGTTCCCCCTCAATTGAACAGTTTGCCGCTTATCAAGCTACCCGGATCCCGGATGAATATTTTGAGAAAATGGCTTTAGAATACAAAAGAAGAAGGGATGTTGTTTATGAAGAATTGATAAAGATTTCAGGAGTGGTGTGTGTAAAGCCCAGTGGTGCTTTTTACATAATGGCAAAACTGCCCATCTCTGACATTGAGGATTTCACCCAGTGGATGCTCACCGATTTTAATTTGAATGGAGAAACGACGATGATTGCTCCTGGTCCCGGATTTTATGCTACCCCGGGAAAAGGGAAAGACGAAGCCAGAATTGCCTACGTCTTAAATGTAGAGGATCTTAGAAAGGCGATGAAGATTTTAAAGACCGGGATTGAGGTTTATAATCAAAAGGATTTATCTTAATGGAGTAGAAAGTAGTGCGACCCTTTCAGGGTCGTCAGGTTGCGTAGCCAAGCCTTCACACTTCGTCCTGAGCTCAGTGTCGAAGGACGGCTTGGTGCCAAGGGATGAACCCTTGGCTACGCGGTTTTCGGTAGTGTGGTCTTTTATGTAGATTTAAAAGAATGAGTTACGTCGTCTAAGCGAGGCTAAAAGCCTCGCACTTAATGGTAAACCTATCATGCCTAAGGCAGATCCCCCGCACTTTGCGGGGGAAAGGTTTACACTCCAAAAAAGGAATTGTTAGTTTGATTAAAAAGAACTTCTCCATAGGGATAGACTTAGGGGGGACGAATATAAAATATGGGATAGTTTCTTCAGAGGGCGAGATTTTAAAAAAGGGGATGATCCCTTCCTTTGCCGGTTCAAAAAAAGAGATCATATTATCTAACATAAAAAAAGCCATAACCTCTCTTTTAGTTTTTGCTAAAGACAAGAATATCAAAATAGAAAGTATCGGCTTGGGATGTCCGGGTACAGTCAATATCGAAACCGGAACTATTATGAATATGGTTCCCAATGTGCCTCAACTTAAGAATGTTAATATAAAAGAAGAGCTGAAAAAATATTTTGATTTACCAATTTTTGTGGATAATGATGCCAATTTAATGGGTTGGGCAGAATATCTTTTCGGAGCGGCCCAGGGTTATGATAATTGCCTGTGCCTGACCATTGGCACGGGGATTGGGAGTGGAATAATTCTGGATGGGAAGCTTTTTCATGGATCAAGCTTTGCCGGCGCTGAGTTTGGTCATACCAGCATCTGCTATGATGGTATAGAATGTAATTGCGGCAATATCGGCTGTGTGGAGATGTATGCTTCGGCAAGAGCTATGGTGTATAAAGCCAGGAAACTTTTGTCAAATGGAAAAGATTCAATTCTGAATAATATGGTTGGTGGTGATTTAAAAAAGGTATCGACCAAATTGATATTTGATGCCTGGAAAAAGAATGATAGATTATGCTCACAGATTGTGGAAGAAACATGTTTATATCTGGGAACAGCTATTGCCTCAGCAGTAAATCTTTTGAATCCAGAAGTGGTGGTGATTGGGGGAGGAGTGGCAGAGGCGGGAATGAGATTTATAAAAAAGATTGAAAAAGAGACCAAAAAAAGGGCTAATCCGTCGGCGATTAAAGATCTGAAGGTGGTCAAAGCTCAATTAGGGAATGATGCTGGTTTTATTGGAGCAGGAGTGTTGAAAAAGATTTGAACTTAGTTTAGGTAATGTATCTCAAGGCTTAAATCTTGAAAATAAAATCGACTCTGAAAGGTTGACTTACATATCATAGCTTGTGTCGAGGGGTAACTTAATTCGGTTTGTGATTTGTTGGGAAATTAAGTGACATCACTTTTACTAAAGCTTTTCCTGACGTATATTTGATAACTGGTGCGTCTGTCTTTTGGATGCAATTTTGGCTTATTTGAACGGGAGTAGATAAGAAGGAATAAAAGGATGATAACTGACAAGAAAGTATCGAGGATAAAAAATAAAATCGTTTTGGTCCCTTTAGGGGAAGTGGATTATGGACTGGTAAATCGAATCGCCACTCATTTGGTTTCCATTTTCAATATTGGAGTTGATATTCTTCAATGGATAAAACTTCCCCAGGAGGCGTTCAATCAGAAAAGAGGGCAATACTATTCCACTGTTATCTTGAATAAATTAGAGCTTTTGCGGGCTTCTCCACGGGAGAGCATTATGGGAATTGTGGATGAGGATTTATATATCCCGGCATTAGATTTTACTTATGGTGAAGCGGATCCAGCCAGCAGAGTAGCGGTGTTATCCATCTTTCGTTTAAGGCAGCAGAGCCTGGATATCTATGATGATGAGGACCTGTTCTTATCGCGGGCGATCAAGGAGGCGGCGCACCTGTTGGGGCATCTGTTTGATTTGAAGCACTGCGCCAACCCTAAATGTGTGATGCATTTCTCTGGTTCCTTATTGGAGACTGATAGAAAATCGGATAAGCTCTGCGATAATTGCAAAAGGAAAGCCAAGATTGAAACTTTAACTTGAATAAAGTAATTTATAGCGTTGGCTCATCCACCAGGAAAAGAGAAGATTTTTTAAAGCTTTTAAAAGAGTTTAAGATCGAGGCTTTGGTGGATGTAAGAAGATTCCCCACCAGCCGGCTCAACTATTTCTACAAAGAAAACCTATATTCGTTTCTGGAAAAAAACAGGATAAAATATTTTTATCTGGGGGAACTTTTAGGAGGATTTCGCTTTAAAGGATATAGAACATATAGTAAGTCCGAGGAATTTTTGAAAGGGGTAGGTGAATTAGAAAAGATCGCTTTAAATTTTACCACAGTTTTTATGTGTGCGGAAAGGTTCCCTTTTAGATGCCATCGGAGATTTATAGCTTTAAAATTAGAAGAGAATGGGTGGAGAGTAATTCATATCTTGGATGAGGGTAAAAGTTGGGAGAGAAAAAAGAAAAGATAGAGATTTTCCAACCAGCTTATTTAAAGCTTTACCGAGAAGGTAAGCTTGCAGAAAGAGTTGATCTTTTATATAAAAAGCTTGAATGTTGCACCATCTGCCCCAGAGAATGTGAGGTTAATAGATTAGAGGGCGAAAAGGGTTATTGTCGGACTGGAAAGAAGGCTATTGTTTCGAGTTTGGGACCACATTTTGGGGAGGAATCTTGCTTGGTGGGATCTTCTGGCTCAGGAACAATTTTTTTCACCCATTGTAATTTGGGTTGTATTTTCTGTCAGAACTATGATATTAGCCATTTAGGTTATGGTGACCCGGTGGAGGAAGAGGATTTAGCGGAGATGATGCTCAGGCTTCAGAGAATTGGATGCCACAATATAAATTTTGTTACCCCCACTCACGTAATTCCCCAGATTTTGAAAGCTTTATCTGTGGCTATCGAGAAAGGGTTGAATCTTCCTCTGGTTTATAATTCCGGAGGATACGATTCCGTTTCAACTTTAAAATTGTTGGATGGGATTTTCGATATCTATATGCCCGATTTCAAATATTATGACCCAAAAGTTTCTGAAAAATTCTCCAATGCGCCTGATTATCCGGAGGTAGCTAAGTTGGCTTTGAAGGAGATGCATCGGCAGGTTGGGGATTTAGTTTTGGATGAGAAAGGTATTGCATTAAGGGGGCTTTTGATCCGGCATCTGGTTCTGCCCAACAATCTATCCGGAACTAAAGAGGTGATGAGGTTTATTTCAAAAGAGATTTCCCCAAATTCTTATGTGAATGTGATGGAGCAGTATCGCCCGGCTTTTAAGGCAAAAGATTTTCCTCAGTTGAACAGAAGAATAACTCAAAAAGAATATCTGGAGGCAATAAAAATGGCTAAAGAGGCAGGGCTTTTAAGGTTAGATGGATAGTTTTAATTGGGGGTTTTCGTATGGAGATTTTTCATCCACATAGATGGGATGTCAGTTTGAAAGAGGCTCGTAAGATTCAAAGAGAACTTTCAAAATATGTTGTCCTTGAGGATGGCTTTGAGAAAATAGAAAAGATTGCAGGCATCGGGATTGTTTTTTCTTTAGCTGAAAATGAAGTAACGGTCTTTGTCGTCTTGTGTTCATATCCTGAACTTAAATTACTGGACAAAATAGTAAAAAAAGAAAAGATGGCTTTTCCTTACAAATCAGGATATTTCGCTTTTTCTTGTGGGCCCACAATTTTACCCTGTCTGGAAAGAATTGAAAAGCCAGACTTGATGATCTTTCCCGGAAGAGGGATTTATCATCCGAGAAAATTGGGTTTGGCTTCGCATTTGGGGGTTTTGTTGGATTTGCCTACTATTGCTTGTTCTAAGACTCCTTTATGGAGTATAAATAAAGATATTGACTCAAAAAAAGGAGCTTATATAATTATCAGTCAGGATGAACAGAAAATCGGGGCGGTGGTGAGAAGTAAAGACAATACCAAACCGATTTTTATCACTCCCGGGCACAAAGTTTCTGTGGAGAAATCAGTGGAGATAATTTTAAAATGCTGTTCCCGATATAGGCTACCTGATCCGTTGAGAGAAGCTTCTATTTTAGACAGGAATTTTAAAGAAAGAAAAAAGATTGATTAAAGAGGTCTCTGAAAAAGTAAGCCAACTTGGTCGGGCAAGGTGCCCGACTTACGGAAAATCAATGACTTACATAGCCGTAGGCAGGGCTCTCAGCCCTGCAAAACGAGTTTTTCAGAGATTTCTTAGATTTCTTTTGACAATTTGTTTTTCCGCCCTTATCCCCATCTTTGTCCCCTCGGTTTTTTCTCAAAGCATCATTAAGGATGATTTTAGGGTAAATTATGATACTACAGCCATTCAAAGTTCTCCGGATATTGATGTTGATTCCTCAAGCAATTTTGTTGTAGTCTGGGAAAGCCAAAAGAATAGCGATTATAATATTTATGCTCAGCGTTTCAATTCCATAGGTCAGCCTCTGAACACAAATTTCTTGGTCAACGATAACACTTCAGGGAATCAGAAAAATCCATCCTTAGCAAAAAGTTCCAATGGCAATTTCATTATTGTCTGGCAGGATTTAAGGAATGGGAATTACGATATCTATGCACAAAAATATGATCCTTCAGGAGGCAAAATCGGATCGAACTTCAAAGTAAATGATAATCCGGGAAATTCTTCCCAACAGGAACCGGCTTGCGATTTTCATTCTAAATTAGTAATTTGCTGGCAGGATGAGAGGGAGGGTAATCTGGATATTTTTCAACAGCTTTATAATTCTTTAGGAGCAAAAATCGATTCCAATTTGAGAGTCTGTGAAAAATCGGACAGTACCCAATGGCGGCCCTCAGTGGCTATGGATACCTCAGGAAACTTTATTGTGGTCTGGCAGGACAAAAGGAATGGGAATTATGATATATATGGACAGAGATTTAACTCTTCAGGGAATTTTTTAGGAAACAATTTTAGAATCAATGATGACCCCACAAGTTTTCAGCAAAATTTTCCAAAAGTGGCATCAGAGAATCAGGGCAATTTCATTGTTGTTTGGCAGGACCAGAGGAATGGGGATTATGATATCTATGCTCAGAGATATGATTATTCCGGTGTAAAGTTAGATGTGAATTTCAGAGTTAATGACGATGTAGGAAACTATTATCAGGGACAGCCGGATGTAGGTATGGATGGATCGGGTAGTTTTGTAGTGGTCTGGAAGGATAAAAGAGAAGGATCCGATGATATTTATGCTCAAAGATATAGTTTTAGTGGGAGTGCTGAAGGCAAGAATTATAAAGTAAATAACTCATCGACTTCCAGCGAGAGATCGCAGCCTGCTGTGGCGACAAATAGGGAAAAAATCTTTTTTGTCTGGAAAAATAGCTCTTCAAATAATTGTGATATTGTGGCCAAAATAGTGGAATGGGACTGGACCGAAGTAGAAGAAAAGGAAGAAAACTTTAGTCTGCCAAATGATTTTGTCTTGGGGCAGAATTATCCGAATCCGTTTAATGGCCACACCACAATACCCTACCACTTTAGTTGCAAGTTGCAAGATGCAAGTCGCAAGACACCTATCCACACCACCCTTACTATATATAACATTCTGGGGCAGAGGGTGAGAACTTTGGTGGATGAGGAAAAACTTCCGGGTGAATATAAAGTGATCTGGGATGGGAGAGATGATAAAGGGGATGAGATTTCCAGCGGGATTTATTTTTATAAATTAAAGACTGAAGAATTATTCCCAAATAAAACCATTTGTACAGAGACGAAAAGAATGATTTTATTAAAATAAAATGACGAATGTTTAATGACGAATACGTTTGAGAGAGTAGGTCGGGTTTCCCGCCGAAGGTGGGATACCCGACGTTATAAGATTTGTCGGGCAGTCCAAATGGACAGCCCGACCTACTTGACAAATGAGATTATTGGTGATAATTTATCTTCAACATATGGTTGGGAAAAATTAGCAAAACGATATGAATCTTTTACAAATCTTAGACTATTTTAAAAAAGACCCCGATATAAAAAGTTATGTCTCCCACTGGGAGGTTATTCCACCTAAAGAAGCTTTATATTCAGATTTTCCAGAGAACATCGAGGATAAATTAACTTCAGTTCTTTTGAAAAAGGGGATTAGAAAACTCTATTCCCATCAGGCTACCGCGATCGATAATATCTTCTCAGGTAAAAATGTGGTGGTGGTCACTCCGACTGCTTCCGGAAAGACTTTGTGCTATAATCTTCCGGTGTTGAATGAGATTTTAAAAAATCCTGGTTCCCGAGCATTGTATCTTTTTCCCACGAAAGCTTTGTCCCAGGATCAGGTGGCAGAGTTGCATGAGTTGATCACCCTTTTAGGTAAAGACATAAAGACTTATACTTTTGATGGGGATACCCCTCAATCTGCTCGAAAAGCAATTAGAGCTGCCGGAGATGTGGTAGTGACCAATCCGGATATGTTACATCAGGGGATTTTGCCTCAACATACTAAATGGATAAAACTCTTTGAGAATCTAAAATATGTGGTGATCGATGAGATCCATAATTATCGAGGGGTTTTTGGAAGCCACCTGGGAAATGTCATCCGCAGATTGAAGAGGATATGTAAATTCTATGGAACTTCTCCTCAATTCATCTGTTGTTCAGCCACCATCGCTAATCCGGAGGAATTGGCAAAAAAAATCTTAGAGGAGGATGTGGTCTTGGTGGATAACAATGGAGCTCCCTCTGGAGAAAAGCATTTTATTTTATACAATCCACCGGTAGTAAATCGAGAGTTAGGAATCAGAAAATCCTATATCAATGAAGCTCAAAAATTGGCTTCTTTTTTCATAGAAAATAATGTGCAGACTATTGTTTTTGCGCGTTCTCGGATGAAGGTAGAGATTCTGTTAAACTATTTGAGGGAAGCTTTGAAGAAAGGGAAAAAGTCAGATGAGGTTTTAAGTGGATACAGAGGTGGTTATCTTCCTCTGGAGAGAAGAAAGATCGAGAGGGGCTTGAGAGAGGGGAAAATCAGAGGGGTGATCTCAACTAATGCTTTAGAATTGGGGATCGATATCGGACGATTGGATGTTTGTGTGATGGCTGGGTATCCGGGGAATATCGCCTCCACCTGGCAGCAGGCAGGAAGGGCTGGAAGAAGGACAGATGTCTCCTGTGCCATCTTGATTGCCAATAGCTCCCCTCTGGATCAATATATTATAAATCATCCGGACTATTTTTTTGGACAGTCTCCGGAAAGTGGGATCGTTGATCCTAACAATTTGATTATATTAGTGAATCATATCAAATGCGCGGCCTTTGAGCTACCATTCAAAGATGGAGAGAAATTCGGCGTGGATGCCACGATAGAGATATTGCGTCATTTAGAGGAAAATAAGATCTTACATCATGTGGAGGATAGGTGGCACTGGTCAAGTGAGGCTTACCCTGCGGATGAGGTGAGTCTGCGAACCGCCTCTCCGGAGAATTTCGTTATCTTGGATTCTACTGACAAAAATAAAGTGATAGGCGAGGTCGATTATTTCAGCGGCCCACTTTTGATTCATAAAGATGCCATCTATATGCACGGTGCAGATCAATATCAGATAGAGGATTTAGACTGGGATGGGAAAAAGGCTTATGCTAAGGAAGTGGATGTGGATTATTTCACCGAGGCGAAGACTAATGTGAACATAAGAGTTTTAGATGTTTTTCAAAAAGGGGAAAAGTCTTTAGGTAATCTGGCTTACGGGGAGGTTTTAGTCACCACCAAGGCTAATCTTTATAAAAAGATAAAATTTCATACGCATGAAAATGTGGGGTGGGGGAAGATTTATCTGCCCGAACAAGAGATGCAGACTATGTCATTCTGGTTTGAGTTTCCTTTTGATATTGGATTGAAATTGAAAATGTCTCCAGATGAGTTAGGTGGTAGCTTAAGAGCTTTAGCCAATGTTTTGGTTAATGTGGTTCCCCTCTGGGTGATATGTGATCCAAAAGATATCAGATCCTTTTCTCAGGTGAAATCCCCTTTCACCGAAAACCCTACCATCTTCATTTATGATAATTATCCGGGTGGAGTTGGTTTTTCTGAGAAGATATTCTATTTGTCTGACGAATTGTGGAAAGCATCCAAAGATTTGATAAATTCCTGCGGATGTCTGGATGGCTGCCCCTCCTGTGTGGGACCGAAATTGGAAGTAGGGGAAAAAGGGAAGGAGGGGGCGTTGAAACTGATTGGTTGGATTATGGAAGGTGGTAGGTTGTAGGTGATAGGTAGGATTATATCGGTGGGTCAGACATTCCTGTCTGACAGTAAAAAAAACAGACAAGAATGTCTGTTCCACCATGGTAAACCTGACTCGCGTCCTACTTCCGTTTTGGAAACCTGAAGGTTTCCGCTACAAAAAATCGGTAGGTCGGGCTGTTCCCGCCTTTGGCGGGTGGACTGCCCGACAAATCTTATGATGTCGGGTAGCTTCGCAATCCGACCTACTCCTCTATTTTTCCGCAAACCTTTAGGTTTGCCCTACAATCACAAAATTTTAGTTTTTTAGAAATCTCAGCAAATTTTCTTGACAACCTCTTTTTTTTTGTTATTTTTTTCACAATCTTTTGGGGCTAAAGTTTGGATATGAGGTAAATATTGATGATGTTTGAAACATTTTTCCCCATATTCTTATTAATTGCATTTGTTTCTGCTATGGCAATAGGAATGGTCATCTTGTCTCGCTTTTTGGGGAGACATAGACCTACCAAAGAGAAATTATCCCCTTACGAATGCGGAATTGAACCGGTGGGTGATGCACGGGGAAGATTTCCAGTGAAATTTTTCTTGATCGCTATCCTTTTTATCATCTTCGATATTGAGGTGGTCTTTTTATATTCCTGGGCGGTGGTTTTCAAGAAATTAAAACTTTTTGGCTTGATAGAGATGGGGATTTTTCTTTTGGTCCTTTTTGTCGGGTATTTTTATATTATCAAAAAGGGAGCTTTGAAATGGGATTAGAGGAACAACTCAAATCGGGTATTCTTTTGACCACTCTGGATAAGATGGTCAACTGGTCCAGAAAATCCTCGATGTGGCCCCTTTTATTTGGCTTAGCCTGCTGTGCAGTGGAGATGATGTGCACCTTTGCCTCCAGATTCGATCTGGCTCGATTCGGGATGGAGGTTTATCGAGCCTCTCCCAGGCAGGCGGATCTGATGATTGTGTCAGGACGAGTTTCTAATAAAATGGCTCCGGTTTTGAGAAAGCTTTATGACCAGATGCCAGAGCCCAAATGGGTGATCGCTATGGGAGCTTGTGCCTCCACCGGAGGAGTTTTTAATAACTATGCAATAATCCAGGGGGTGGATAAAATCGTTCCGGTAGATATTTATGTTCCCGGCTGTCCTCCCAGACCGGAGCAGTTGATCGAGGGGATTATGAAATTGCACCAGAAGGTGATGAAAGAGTCGGTGGCAAGCAAAAAATGATTTTGATGAGTTTTAGCGGAGTGTAAGTCTACAGCTTTGTAGAGGAGGTCTTCAGACCTCCAATTAAGTATTATGGAAGGCTGAAGCCTTCCTCTACATTTAGGGTTTATGGAAAATCTGACTTTGAAAAAAGTTAAAGAGAGATTTGCTGACTCCATAATTGAGATAATTGAGTTTCGAGGGGAGTTGACTTTTATTATAAGAAAAGAAAGTTTAATTGAGGTCTGTCAATTTCTGAAAGATGATCCGGATCTAGTATATAATTTTCTTTCCGATATTTGTGGGGTTGATTTCTCGGAAAGGGGGAAAAGATTTGAGGTGGTTTATAATTTATACTCCATCCCCAACCGATGGAGAGTGAGGCTGAAGGTTAATCTGGCTGAGGATGAGTCTGTGGCATCCTTAACTTCCCTATGGGAGGCAGCCAACTGGCTGGAAAGGGAGGCTTTTGATATGTTCGGGATTAAATTCGATAACCATCCGGATTTAAAAAGAATTTTGATGCCGGACGATTGGATCGGGCATCCTTTGAGAAAAGATTTTCCCTTGACTAAAGAAGAGATCACTTTCAGCTATAATAAAGATAAACCACCGAGGATAGTAGAATAGGATGAAAGAAGTAAACTTAGATTTACCTACTCAAAAGACATCTGAGGAGACTTTGATAGTCAATATGGGTCCTCAACACCCGGCTACTCATGGGGTGCTGAGGGTGGTTCTGGAATTGGACGGGGAGACTGTGGTCAAAGCCACTCCGGTAATTGGATATTTGCATACCGGCATTGAGAAGACAATGGAGAGCAAGACCTACTCTCAGGTGATTCCTCTAACTGATCGGATGGATTATGTGGCGAATCTGTCTAATAATTTAGGTTATGTTTTGGCTGTGGAAAAGCTTCTGGATGTTGAAGCGCCACCTAAGGCACAATATTTGAGGGTTTTGTTGACCGAGCTTACCCGAATAGCCAGCCATTTAGTCTGGGTTGGAACGCATGCTCATGATATCGGGGTGCAGACGATGTTTCTATATACCTTCAGAGAAAGGGAAACTCTTCTGGATATATTTGAACTGTTTTCGGGCCAGAGAATGATGACCTCATATTTCAGGATCGGAGGATTGGCTAAGGATGTTCCTGAAGGATTTGAATCGAAAGTAAAGGAGGTCTTGAAAGTTTTCCCTTCCAAAATAGATGATTACGAATCCCTTTTGACCAGAAATAGAATCTGGCTTATGAGAACTGTTGGTATTGGAACTATATCCATCGAGGATGCGATCAATTGCGGTTTATCCGGTCCCATTATTAGAGGATGCGGTTTAAAATGGGATTTAAGAAAATCTAATCCCTATTCCAGTTATGATAAGTTTGAGTTCGATATTCCCACTGGAAGAAATGGGGATATCTATGATCGATATTTAGTTCGAGTAAAAGAGATGAGGCAGAGCTTGAGGATTGTAAAGCAGGCTTTAGAGGGGATCCCTTCGGGTGATTTTGTGGCTAAAGTTCCGGGGATGGTTTTACCCCCCAAAGAAGAGGTTTATGAAAACATTGAGGCATTGATATTTCATTTTAAAACAGTGGTGGATGGTTTCTGCCCTCTCAAGGGGGAGGTCTACCACTCCATAGAGTCTCCCAAGGGAGAGCTTGGTTTCTACATAGTTTCAGATGGAACCAACAAACCCTATCGAGTTAGGGTCAGACCACCTTGTTTTGTGAACTTGAGCGCCCTGAATAAATTGGTAGCTGGAAGGCTGGTAGCAGATGTGGTGGCGATTATAGGGAGTATTGATATTGTGCTGGGGGAGATTGATAGGTAAATTAAAAAATAAAAATTAAAAAAGAAAAATGACCTCGGATAATATCAAAAAACAAATAGTGGAGTTGAAAGATAGATTTCCGTATAGAAAATCGGCGATTTTACCCTCTCTACATCTTGTTCTAAAAGAAAAAAATTATGTTAAAGAGGAGGATCTTCGTCAGGTTGCAGAGATATTGGAGTTGCCCCCGATCGAGGTTTTTGAGACTGCCTCTTTTTACACAATGTTCCCCACCAAGAGAATTGGAAAATATCACATTCAGGTCTGTACTAATTTGTCCTGTTCTCTCTTGGGAGCAGAGGAGTTGGTGAGTTATTTAGAAAATAAGTTAAAAATAAAAGCGGGAGAAACCACCTCTGACGGAATTTTCACCTTGGCTACTGTCGAATGTTTAGGTTCCTGCGGGACTGCACCGGTGATGCAAGTAAATGATGAATATTATGAAAACCTGACTAAGGAGAAAGTGGATCAGATACTGAACTCTTTGTCAAAATTGTAGGGACCCATATGGGTCCGGACAGACCTGAAGGTCTGTCCCTACGGGTTAAATAGAATGGAAAAAGTATTGTTTAAATATATCGATTTTCCAGACCAATATAAAATCGATGTTTATATCCGGAATGGCGGATATCAGGCTTTAGCTAAAGCTTTGAAGGAGTATAAGCCGGATAAGCTAATTGAGATGGTTAAAAAGTCCGGTTTGAGAGGCAGGGGCGGCGCTGGCTTTCCAACGGGGGTAAAATGGGGATTTGTCCCTAAAGATTCGCCCAAACCAAAATATTTAGTCTGCAATGCTGATGAGGGAGAGCCAGGGACTTTTAAAGATCGATCGATTATCGAAAAAGACCCTCATCAACTTATCGAAGGGATAATTATCGCAAGCTACTCTATCGGCTCTCATCTGGCATTCATCTACATCCGGGGTGAATTCGCCTTTGGCGCTAAGAGACTGAACCAAGCAATTGATGAAGCTTATGCTAAAGGCTTTCTGGGTAAAAATATTTTAGGTTCGGGATTTGACTTAGATATAATAGTCTATCGCGGAGCCGGCGCTTATATCTGCGGTGAGGAAACCTCTTTGATGAATTCGATAGAAGGAGATAGGGGATTGACTCGTTTAAAACCTCCTTTTCCTACATCATCCGGGGTCTATCAGTCTCCCACAGTTATAAACAATGTTGAGACCCTATCTAATATTCCCCATATAGTCTTGAATGGATGGGAATGGTTTTCAAATATCGGAAGTCCTACTTCTCCTGGTCCAAAAATCTATTCCTTATCCGGTCATATCAACAAACCGGGGAACTATGAGCTTTCTATGGGGACAACTTTAAAAGAGATCATATATGAGCATGGTGGAGGGATAAAAGATAATAGAAAATTGAAAGCGGTTATTCCAGGAGGGGTCTCCACCCCCATTTTGACTCCGGACAAAATTGAGGTAAAAATGGATTTCGATTCTTTACTCGAGGTCGATTCGATGTTGGGAAGTGGAGCCATTATTGTGATGGATGAGACTACCTGTATGGTAAAAGCGGCAGAAAGGATGATCAAATTCTTTGAGCATGAATCCTGCGGAAAATGCTCCCCCTGTAGAGAAGGAACCTACTGGCTTTCGCAAATTATGGAAAGGATCGAACAGGGGAAAGGAGAGAATGGAGACGTCGATCTGCTTTTAGATATCTGCGATAACATCTATGCAAAGACCTTATGTCCGATGGGGGACGGGGCGACTGTTCCCATTGTGAGCTCAATAAAGAATTTTAGAGATGAATATGAATATCATATAAAAAATAAGAGGTGTATGGTTTCTTCAGTAGAAAGATTTAATTGAAAAGTTGACTGTTCAGCTATTAATCGTAACTCAACCCTTTAGGGTTGACACAAAATCAAGGCTTAAGCCTTGATTTACAAATTGATATGTTCACGATAAACATTGACGGCAAAACTACAACGGCAAAACCCGGAACAACAATTCTGCAAGCGGCGAAAAGTGTTGGGGTTGAAATCCCGACCTTCTGCTGGCATGAGAAATTGGATTTATATGGAGGATGTCGGCTGTGTCTGGTTGAAGTGGATCAGATGCCTAAGCTTCAGCTTGCCTGTGCTACTTCTGTCTGTGAAGGAATGAAGGTTGTTACTAATTCTCCCCGAGTAGTAAAGGCAAGAAAGGGAGTCCTGGAGTTCCTTTTAATAAATCATCCTATAGATTGCCCCACCTGTGATAAGGGAGGGGAGTGCGAATTGCAGAATTATGTTTTTCAATATGGTTCGGATAAATCGAGATTCAAGGAGAAGAAAAGAAGATTTATTGTCGATGAAAAATCGGCTTTCGATGATTTGGCCATCGGTCCCGAGATTGTGCGGAATATGAATAGATGTATTATGTGCACCCGCTGTATTCGATTTATTAAAGAGATTGCCGGGGAGAATGATTTAGGAGGGTTTAAAAGGGGCGCTCGATCGGAGATAAATTCATTACCGGAGATCCCCATAAAAAATCAATATGCCGGAAATGTTACGGAGATCTGCCCAGTGGGTGCTTTGACCTCTAAAGCTTTCAGGTATAAGATCAGAGTTTGGGAAACAAAACCTATAGAGAGCATTTGTCCTTTCTGTGCAGATGGGTGTAATGTGACCTTGTGGGTAAAAAATGAAAAAATCTATCGAGTTGCTTCAAGAAGAAATGACAGAGTAGATGAAGGATTTATTTGCGATCGGGGAAGGTTCGGGTATCAGTTTGCCAATCATCCGGAGAGGTTAAAAACTCCTTTGAGGAAAGAAAATGGCAAGTTAGTTTCAGTAAGCTGGGAGGAAGCGTTGGAAACTATAGCTAATCGATTGCAGAAGATAAAAAGGGATTTCGGTGGCGATTCTATTGCCGGTATAGGTTCGAGCAGATGCACTAATGAGGATAATTATGTTTTTCAGAAGTTTTTGAAAACTGTGATCGGGACAAAAAATATTGCCTATCGAGCAGATTTGAAAGATCCTTCTTCAAACTTCTCTGATTACGGATTTCCTTATGGAAGGACCAGCACGATCGAGGATGTTGAAAAAGCCAAATTGATTTTTATCTTAGGATGTGATTTGAATGTGGAGCATCCAATAATTGCATTGAGGGTGAGAAAGGCTTTTAGAAAAAATAATGCTTTAGTAATTGTTACAAATCCAAAAAAAACTAAGTTAGGGGATATTGCCCAATATGAGTTGATCTTTAGGTATGGGACAGAAGTCGCGCTTTTGAATGGAATTATGAATTGGATAATTCAGAACGAAATGTATAAAATTGAGGATGAAAGAATCGTTGATTTAAGAAATTGGTTGAAAGATTATGAATTGGACAAAATGGCTAAAATCTGTGGAATTTCTGAAGAGAAAATAAAGGCTTGTGCTAAAATGATGGCTGAGGCAGAAAATTTGATTATTCTATCCGGGAGGGAATTGATTCATCATTATCAGAATAAAGATGTGATTGATGCTTTGAATAACTTGCTTCTCCTGGTGGGCAAAGCAAATCAGCCTGAAAGTGGGCTCAATCTTTTAGAGGAAGATAATAATTCAGTCGGCGCTTTTGATATGTTTTTTTCAAAAGATAAACAAAGGTTGAATTTCAGGAAGATTTTGGATGGCATAAGTGAGGGCAAAGTCAAGGCATTATATGTGATGGGAAGCGATCCGGTCAGATATTTTCCAGATAGAAAATATGTGGAAGAGACTTTTGCCAAGCTGGATTTTCTCGTGATTCAGGACATCTTCTTAAATCAAACGGCAAAATTAGCGGATGTGGTTTTGCCCGGTGCGTCTTTTGCTGAGAAAGATGGGACTTTTACTAATTGCGAAGGAGGGGTTCAAAAATTGAAAAAAGCTTTCGATCCCCTTTTTGACTCAAAAGCAGATTGGGAGATAATTTGTGATTTAGCTGATTATCTGGGTTATGAATTCGAATATACTTTAGCCAAACAGATCACCGATGAGATTTCCGAAAAAGTCTCAGGATATTCTGGTTTAAAATTCGAAAAGATTCCAAATGAGGGGAGGATAAAAGAAAAAAGTTGGGCAAAGGGTAAAGCAGAATTTAAAAAGGCAGATTACCAAGAATTACCCGAAGAAAAGGAATATCCTTTCATTTTAATGACCGGCAACACCCTATATCATTTTGGAAGTTTAACCCAAAAAGCTGAAAATATAAATTGGATTGAAAAAGAGGGATTTTGCCAGATTAGTCCAGAGGATGCTAAGAATTTAGAAATAAAAAATGATGACTTGATCTCTTTAGAAGCCCCTTCGGGAAAAATCGAAATCAAGGTCAGAATAAATCTGGATATTCAAAAGGGAACGGTCTTTGTTCCAGTAAATTTTGAAGAGATTAAATTTAATATCTTGATGGATAAGGATAAGAAAGTTGATCGGGTGAAAATTACGAGGAAATGACGGATGACGAATATCGAATGACGAATGGAAAAAGAAGTAAAAAATACTATTGCCTTTTGCCTAATGTCTATTGCCTAAAACTATGTGGACTTTTGTTCTTATAAGCTTAATCAAAGTTATTGTAGTCTTGGTGGGACTGCTTTTGATGGTGGCTTATCTTACCTGGCTGGAAAGAAAACTTTTGGGGCATTTCCAGGTAAGGTATGGTCCCTTAAGAGTTGGTCCTTATGGACTATTACAGCCGATTGCCGATGGGATTAAGCTTTTGTTTAAAGAGGATGTTACTCCGATTAGAGCGAACAAAGTGATTTATACTTTGGCTCCAATGCTTACCTTTATTCCGGCTTTCACCATCTTTGCGGTAGTTCCCTTCGGGGATCAGATAAAAATCTTTGGCCAGACTATTGATTTAGTCATCTCCAATTTCAATATGGGAATTTTGTATGTTTTTGCTGTTGCCTCTTTAGGAGTCTATGGGATAGTTTTAGCCGGCTGGTCTTCAAATAACAAATATTCCCTTTTAGGTGGGTTACGCTCATCCGCTCAGATGATCAGCTACGAGGTCTCATTGGGTTTATCCATAATTGGAATTCTTTTGCTTTCTGGAAGCTTAAGTTTGGTGGATATCGTTAAAGCTCAAGACAAAATTTATAATTGGTTTATAATCAGACAGCCCTTAGGATTTTTAATTTTTATAGTTTGTGCCTTGGCTGAGAGCAATCGAATTCCTTTCGATCTCCCTGAGGCAGAAAATGAGTTAACTGCAGGATACTACACTGAATATTCGAGTATGAAGTTTGCTATGTTCTTCTTGGGAGAATATGGGAATATGATAAATATTTCCGCTATCACCACCACTTTATTCTTAGGCGGATGGCAGGGTCCTTTTCTTCCATCGGTATTGTGGTTTCTTTTAAAAATGGCAATTTTTCTTTTCATTTTCATCTGGCTACGGGCAACCCTACCCAGATTCAGATATGACCAACTGATGAGATTTGGCTGGGGGGTTTTATTGCCTTTGGCTTTGTTAAATATTTTCATAACCGCAGTTTTTATGGTGTGGTGAGATGTTTGACTATTTGAAGACCATTTTGGCTATTTCCAAAGGGCTTTTGGTCACCTTCAAGCATCTTTTCAAAAAGCCGGTGACTTTAAAATACCCGGAGGAAAAAAGGATTACTCCTCCGCGATATAGAGGATTACATTACCTTAAAAGAGATGAGAATGGAAAGGAGAAATGTGTCTGCTGTGGGCTTTGTGCAGCAGCTTGTCCTTCCGGATGTATCTATATGGAGCCAGCGGAAAATGAATTCGGGGAAAGATATGCGCAGGTTTACGAGATAAATGAGCTGAGGTGTATCTTCTGCGGATATTGTGAAGAAGCCTGTCCCAAAGGGGCGATATTTTTAGGAAAAGAATATGAATTCTCCAAAGATAAAAGGGAGAAATTCATCTATTCGAAAAACGATTTGTTGGTCCCTTTTGAAAAAAAGGAAAAATGTAACTCAAAGCTTTAGCTTTGAAAAAGATGTCAACCCTAAAGGGTTGAAATACGATACCCAAATGTAACTCAAGGCTCTAACAAGGAAGTCTAAACAGTTTGACCAGCACCGCATCAGAGGAGGTGCTGGCTAAGAGTTTTTATGGAACTGGCAATATTTTTAATCTTAGCCATAATTTTAGTGATTGCTTCAATCCTGGTTATCGCTCAAAGAAATCCGGTGGCATCAGCTCTTTTCCTGATTTTGGCTTTGGTCACTCAAGCTTTTCTATATATACTTTTGAGGGCGACATTTTTAGCCATCATTCAAATCATAGTTTATGCTGGCGCCATAATGGTTTTGTTCTTGTTCGTGATAATGCTTTTGAATTTAAGAAAAGATGAGTTTGGTCGGGAAAAGAAAAGAGCGCAAAGGTTTTTTGCGATTTTGTTTGGAGTATTATTGTTAATTGAAATAGGGGTGGCAGTAAAATTAAGTATAACCGGTTTGCCTCAAACGCCTGTTGGTTTGAGCCCGGAATTCGGCAATGCTTATTCAATCGGCAAAGCCTTATTCACCGATTATCTTTTTCCATTTGAGGTGACTTCGCTTCTTTTGTTAGTGGCGATGGTCGGAGCGATTGTTCTAACAAAGAAGACGACAAATAAAGAATGACGAATGAAGAATGACGAATGAAAAAAAACACAAATAACAAACGGACAAACGGACAAACGAACAAACTTTAAAACATGGTTCCCTTATCTTATTATCTGATATTAAGTGGTCTGATCTTCTCTATCGGTGTTTTGGGCTTTTTAGTGAGAAGGAATATTTTAGTTATTTTTATGTCGATTGAGCTGATGCTCAATGGGGTCAATTTGTCCTTAGGCGCTTTTGCTCGTCAGTTCGGTTCGATGGATGGGCAGATATTTGTATTTCTGATTATGACCGTAGCGGCGGCTGAGGCGGCAGTGGGGTTGGCGATTATCATTGCTTTTTTCAGGAACAAAAAGAGCGCTAATGTGGATGATTTGAATTTGATGAAGTGGTAATAGTAAAATGACTAATGATTAATGACGAATGACGAATGGAAAAAATAACGGACAAACGGACAAACTAACAAACAGGATTTCATATTTCAAAAAAGGATTGAATGATAAATTATATCTGGTTGGTTCCGGGATTGCCCCTTTTGGGGTTTTTGATTAATGGGCTTTTCGGGAAAAAGATTGATAAATCTTTGGTGGGATGGATTGCCTGTGGTAGCGTAGGGCTTTCCTTTGCTTTGGCTTTAAAAATATTTTTCGAGCTTTTGAGTTATCCTTCTAATCAAAGGCTTCTCCAAAAAATTGTTTTCCCCTGGGTGGTTTCGGGAAATTTTCATATCGATATTGGATTTCAAATTGATCCTTTATCCAGCGTGATGATGTTAGTCGTTTCAGGCGTAGGATTTCTCATTCATATCTATTCAGTCGGATATATGGGAAAAGATGCCGGCTACTCAAGGTATTTTGCCTATCTGAATCTATTTGTCTTTTCGATGCTGACCTTGGTTTTAGCTAATAATTTCCTTCTATTATATCTGGGTTGGGAGGGGGTGGGTCTTTGTTCATATCTTTTGATCGGGTTCTGGTATGAGAAAAAATCGGCTGCTGATGCTGGCAAAAAAGCCTTTATCACCACCAGGATTGGTGATTTTGGATTTGCCTTAGGGGTGATGCTTTTGTTCTGGACCTTTGGGACTTTAAATTATTCTTCAGTTTTTTCTCAAGCCTCATCGGTTCTATCGCCAGGTGGAGTTTTAGCGACAACTATAACTCTTCTTTTATTTTTGGGAGCAGTGGGGAAATCGGCTCAGATACCATTATATGTCTGGCTTCCAGATGCAATGGAGGGACCGACTCCGGTCTCCGCTTTGATCCATGCGGCGACGATGGTTACCGCCGGGGTATATATGGTGGCAAGATGCCATGTTCTGTATGAGCTGGCTCCTCTATCTATGATAGTAGTTGCAGTGATTGGCGCAGCTACGGCGGTCTATTCAGCCTCGATCGCTTTAGTCCAGAATGATATCAAAAGAATTTTAGCATATTCAACTATCAGTCAATTGGGGTATATGTTTTTAGCTTGTGGGGTAGGGGCTTTTGCCGCCGGGATATTTCATCTGATGACTCACGCCTTTTTCAAAGCTTTGCTTTTCTTGGGTGCGGGAAGCGTGATGCATGCTTTATCCGGAGAATTGGATTTGAGAAAAATGGGGGATTTGAGAAAATATCTGCCCATTACCTTCTGGTGTTTCTTTGCAGCAGTTTTAGCTATCTCTGGAATTCCTTTCTTTTCCGGATTTTTCAGCAAGGATGAGATTTTATGGAAAGCATATTCGATGCCTCAGGGTGGATTGATTCTGTGGCTGATCGGCCTTTTCACTGCAGGAATGACCGCTTTCTATATGTTCAGACTTTTCTTTTCCATCTTTTTGGGTAAATCGAGGGTTGAAGAGAATGTAAAACCTCATATTCACGAATCCCCTAAATCGATGACCATCCCGATGACTATCCTGGCGATCTTATCTATCATTGGTGGATATATTGGAGTTCCCCATTCTTTAGGAGGAGGGGACAATCTCGGTAAATTCCTCTCAACGGTTTTCCAAGAAAGCTCAGTTGGTTCAGAAGCAATTCACCATTCTTATTCCACCGAATATCTTTTAATGTTTCTGTCCATTGCGATAGTCTTAATCGGGATTTTTATTGCCTATCGAATGTATATTGCCAGACCTGATATGCCCAAGAGATTAGCTGAGAGACATAAGGGAGCATACAAAGTTTTGTTGAACAAATATTATGTGGATGAATTTTATAATTTGATAGTAGTTCGACCTTTTATAAATTTAGCTTTGTTTTTGTGGAATTTCTTCGATGCAAAAATCATCGATGGTTTTGCCAATGGCTCAGCATCTACTGTAGGACGAATCAGCGGAATAGTTAGGAAAATTCAGACCGGTTATGCCAGAAACTATGCATTGTCTTTGCTTTTAGGAGCCATAATTATTTTAGCCTATTATGTTTTGCGATAAGTGATATAAAAAATGACTAATGACGAATGAAAAATGACGAATGAAAAATGATAACTAACAAACGAACAAACTAAAAACTTATTTCTATGGATGGTTCAATTTTAACACTAATTACTTTTTTCCCTTTGTTCGGTGTATTTTTGATTCTGTTTATTGATAAAGCCAAAGAGCCGGCTATAAAAACGACTGCTTTGGTAGTTTCCCTTTTGAATTTCCTTTTCTCTCTTTACATCTATTTCAATTTCGATCCTAATATTTCATCGATGCAGTTTGAGACCAACCTCCCCTGGATCGGGAGTTTGGGGATAAGTTATCATTTAGGAGTGGATGGGATCAGCCTTTTTTTGATTTTGTTAACCACTTTATTATCCTTTATTGCTATTCTTTCCTCCTGGACTGCGATCACACAGAAAGTTAAAGGATACTATATCTCCATGCTTTTTTTGGAAACTGGGATGATCGGAGTATTTATCTCCTTAGATCTGTTTTTGTTCTATGTTTTCTGGGAAGGGATGCTTATTCCGATGTATTTTCTAATTGGGATCTGGGGTGGTCCCAGGAAAGTCTATGCCACGATCAAATTTGTTCTTTTTACGATGTTCGGCAGTTTATTGATGTTGGTGGCTATTTTAGTCTTGTATTTCCTGAATTACAATTACACTGGTATATATACCTTTGACCTACTTGAAATTTTAAAAGTTCCTATACCCTTAGGTGCGCAATTCTGGCTATTTTTAGCCTTTGCCTTAGCATTTGCCATAAAGGTGCCGATGTTTCCCTTTCATACCTGGCTTCCAGATGCTCATGTGGAGGCGCCAACCGCGGGGAGTGTTCTTTTAGCTGGGGTATTATTGAAGATGGGGACTTATGGATTCTTGAGATTCTGTCTGCCTTTATTCCCCAACGCTTTCTTCGATTTCGTTCCATTATTCTCCATCTTAGCCATAATCGGGATAATTTATGGGGCAATGGTCTCCACTATGCAGAAGGATGTCAAAAGCTTGGTGGCATATTCATCGGTGAGCCACTTAGGGTTTGTGATGTTGGGCCTTTTCGCTTTGAATGTTCAGGCGGTCGAAGGCGGGATTTTGCAGATGATAAATCACGGGATTTCAACTGGAGCACTCTTCTTGATTGTGGGAATGATATACGAAAGAAGGCATACCAGGATGATCTCCGATTTTGGAGGATTGTCCAAACAGATACCCATCTTTGCCACCTTCTTTATGATAGTTACTTTATCCTCCATAGGGCTTCCGGGGACCAATGGATTTGTGGGAGAGTTTTTGATCTTATTAGGAACTTTCAAATCCTATTTCTTATATGCGGTTTTAGGAGCCACCGGCGTGGTTTTAGCGGCGGTCTATATGCTGTGGATGTTTCAGAGGATGATGTATGGGAAATTGGACAAGCCGGAAAATCAAAAACTCATAGATTTGAACTTAAGAGAGAAATTGATTTTGATCCCTATAGTTGTTTTGATCTTCTGGATAGGGGTTTATCCTAAACCGTTTTTAGGAAGGATGGAGACATCGGTCAAAGTTATGTTAGAAGAGGCTAAGATTAAATCCGAGGTCAACTTAAAAAATTCTTTGGAAGAGGAATGGTGCACTAAAGATAAAATTTATAAAAATCCGTGTATTTCAAAGGAAGGTGTCAAATGAAAAAAGAGGTGATAATCTATACCAAGCCCGGTTGCCCTTTTTCCAAGGCTGCTAAGGATGATTATCAAAAAAGAGGGATAAAGTTCAAAGAGGTAAGTATCTCAGAAAATCCTAAAGCCGTTGAGGAGGTGATTAAACTTGCCGGGAAAAGGGTTGTTCCGGTAATAGTGGAAGGGGGGAAGGTAAAAGTTGGTTTCAATGGTTTTTGAGGATTTTAAATTCTGACAGTTAGTCAGGTAGATGTAGTGCGACCCTTTCAGGGTCGCCATGGCGAGGTTTTAGACGGGATAAATTCCCGCCTCTATGGGTGATAATAATTTATCACCAATAGGGCAGGGCATTTAGCCTTGCCAACAAGGTTAAGCTTAAGGTAGGGACAGAACATTGTTCTGTCCCTACAAAATCGGTTTTGAATGGTATTTCGCATGGAATGGTTGTTGCCAGATATAAACTTTAAGATAGTTTCTCCAGAGATTATTCTTTTAATCTCTGGGCTTTTGATTTTGATCTTGGAGCCTTTTTTAAAGGGGAAGAAGAAAATTGTTTTGCCTCACTTAAGCTGGATAGCGGTTATTCTTTCGTTAATTATGACCTTTAGATTGTGGGGTTTGGAAAGCTCCTCTTTTAGCCATATGGTGATTGCGGACAATTTCTCCTATTTTTTCGATGTAATCTTTCTTTTAGGAACATTTTTGGTGATTTTGTCCTCGGTCAACTATTTAAAGAAAGAGAACATATTACGCGGTGAATATTTCAGCCTGATTTTGTTTTCCACTATCGGGATGATGTTGATGGCATCCAGCCTGAATTTAATTGTGATCTTTTTGGGTTTAGAGGTAATGTCGGTCTCCCTTTACATCCTGGCGGGATTTAAGAAAACTGATTTGAAATCGAATGAATCCTCGATGAAATATTTTTTGATAGGTGCTTTTGCTTCCGGGTTTTTATTATATGGAATTGCCTTGATCTATGGGGTAACTCGCACCGTCAATTTGAAAGAGCTTTTGCTCATTTTCTCTTCCCCGGGATTTGAAAAACCGCTTCTTCTTTTTATTGGAATAGGCCTTTTGATAGTGGGATTCGGATTTAAAATTGCCTCAGTTCCTTTTCAGATGTGGGTTCCGGATGTTTACGAGGGAGCACCAACTCCTATAACAGCATTCATCTCCTCTGGTCCTAAAGCGGCTGGATTTGCTGCATTATTAAGGGTCTTTATTTTCGCCCTGGGGAATTTGAAACCGGATTGGATTGTGATTTTATGGGTTTTAGCCGCTTTGACTATGACCATTGGGAATATCATAGCTATTTCCCAAACAAATATCAAAAGGCTTTTGGCTTATTCATCCATTGCCCATGCCGGATATATTTTGGTTGCTTTGGTGGCAGGAGGGTCTTCTGGTATCTCGTCAGCGATGTTTTATCTTTTGGCTTATGTTTTTATGAACATCGGCGCTTTTGTGGTAGTGATTGCCTTAGGGGAGAGCCGAACCAATTTGGAGGATTACTCTGGATTAGGATGGAAATATCCATGGTTAGGAGTTTTTATGGCCATCTTTATGTTATCCTTAGCTGGATTTCCACCTACTGCGGGCTTTATGGCAAAGTTTTATGTTTTTTCCGCGGCTATTAAGTCCGGCTATATCGGGCTGGTTATTATTGCAGTTTTAAATAGTTTCGTCTCAGTATATTATTATTTGAGAGTTACGGTTATAATGTTTATGAGGTCATCCTTTTCTCCGCCTGAGGCGGATCTGCCTCTGGCAGATGAGATCGAGCCTGTTTCTTTTCCTTATCTTTGGAGTTTGGCTTTGCTTTTATGCACAAGCGGGACGCTTCTTTTGGGGATTTTCCCGCAAAACTTTCTTTTGTTAGCTCAGAATTCTGTCTTTTTGATTTTTTAAAAAGGAGAAATTTGTAGGGGCTTGAATTGTCAAGTCCCGTGTGGCGGGTTCGATAAATTCAACCCGACACTACACTAAAACTGAAAATTTGACTTGAATTCCTAACTTGTTTCTATTATACTAAGATCGATTTATAACCAAACAATAGGAGATCTCTATGCAGGTGAAAATTAAGAAAGAAAAAGTTGAGGAAATAGCTGATGAGGCATTGGCTATTTTTGTCTTGGAGGACCAAGCCTTAAAAGGGAAAATCAAAAAAATTGACACGCTTTTAAATGGGGCAATCTCTGATCTGATTAAATCTGGTGACTTCACCGGAAAGTTAAATCAGACTGCGGTATTATATCCCAAAGATAGGCTTCAAGTGAAAAGGATACTCTTGGTCGGATTAGGAAAAAAGGAAAAATTCGATCTGGATAAGCTTCGTCAGGGAGCAGGGACAGTTTGCAAAAAAGCCAAAGAACTCAAAGTGAAAAGCATTTCAGCCATTTTGCCAGAGTTTAAGAGCCGGGGTTTGTCGATCCGAGATTTCTCGCAAGCTGTGGTTGAGGGTGTACTCTTATCTAACTACCAAATGAAAGAATATAAGACCACAGATAAAGAGAATATTTTCGAATTGGAGACATTGACCATCTCGGATGAGTTAAAAGCCAATATCTCTCAAATAGAAAAGGGGGCAGGCTTGGCTGAGACATTCTCCTGGGCGACAAATTTAGCCAGAGATATGATCAATCACCCGTCAAATATTATGACCCCAACTAAAATGAGCGAGATCGCTTTGGATTTAGCCAAAGAATATAAATTCAAATGCCAGGTTTTGTCAAAAGAGGAGATAAAAAAGTTGGGTATGGGAGCTTTTTTGGGTGTGACTTCCGGAAGCGATCAACCCCCGAAATTTATCACTATGGAACATGGTTTACCCGGTAAAAAGATGGATACTTTAGTCTTAGTCGGCAAAGGAATAACCTTCGATTCCGGAGGGATATCAATAAAACCTTCAGAGAAGATGGAGGAGATGAAAGGGGATATGTCCGGGGGAGCAGCTGTGATCGCCATTATAGCTGCCTCGACGAAGATGAAGCTACCCCTTCATTTGATCGGTCTGGTTCCAGCCTGTGAGAACCTCCCTTCCGGGACAGCATTAAAACCTGGGGATATATTAAAATCTTATTCAGGCAAAACCATTGAGGTGATCTCCACTGATGCTGAAGGAAGATTGATTTTAGCAGATGCTCTGTCCTATGCAGGCAAATATAATCCTGATGCCATCATAGACATCGCTACTTTAACCGGAGCTTGTGTTGTCGCTTTAGGGCACCTGGGATGTGGAATGTTGGGAAATAACGAGGGGTTGAAGAGTAAAATCAGAAAAGCAAGCCTTTCCACTGGAGAAAAAGTTTGGGAGCTTCCCTTGTGGGAGGAGTATGATGAGCAGATAAAAAGTGATTTGGCTGATGTAAAAAATGTTGGAGGAAGGCCAGCTGGAACAATTACAGCCGCAGCATTTCTAAAGAAATTCGTGGAGAATTATCCCTGGGTTCACTTGGATATAGCAGGGATGGATTGGGAGGAGAAAGGAAAACCTTATATCCCAAAAGGAGGAATCGGGTTTGGAGTGAGGCTTGTTTTGCAATTTTTGAGGAATTGGGCTAAAGTTTAGATTGAGTATATTATCTATTTGTCTGAATTAGCAGATTAGAGTCTTATTTTAGTAAGTCTTTGTAGTAAAATAACTTGTGTCGATACCGTAAAAATTCGTAGCTTAGACTTTGTGAAAAAAGTAACAAATTTTAATGATTTTTCTTGACAAGCTCCGATTCTTTACGTATAATTCTAATAAGACCAAGTAAGTAAACATTTTTGAGAAAGGTAAATTATGGAACTAACTAAAGCCGGAGATTATGGATATTTAGGGATACTCTATTTAGCCAAACAGCCAAAGGATCGGGTGGTGAGACTTTCTGAGATCTCTCAAAGCGAAGGAATTCCGGAGAAATTTCTGGCTAAGATATTTCAGAACTTAACCAGAACCGGTTTAGTCAGATCTCATAGAGGAGCCAAGGGTGGTTTCACCTTAGCTAAACCTGCTGACAAGATCACAGTTAAAGAGCTGATCGAAAGTGTGCAGGGTCCAATATATTTAAGCCAGTGTTTGACCAGCCCGGATTCATGTGAGCGAAAGAAAACTTGTGCTTTGAGAAAACTCTGGGTCAAAGGTCAGGATTACATCATAGATATCTTTAAGGAAAACACCTTGGCTGACCTGGCGGCTCAATAATTTTTGCCTGCAGATCCGATTGCCCAAACTTCTCATTCCAATGTAAGAGGAATATTTTTTGTTAAAAAAGGTTAAGAGAGAATTTATGTCAATTAAATCTGATAGCTGGATAAGGAAGATGGCTAAAGAGCACCAGATGATCAACCCTTTCTCTGAAGGAGAGTCCAGAAAAAACAAGATATCCTACGGCCTTTCCTCTTACGGGTATGATATGAGGGTGGCGGATGAATTTTTAGTTTTCACTAATGTGAATGCAACTATGGTGGACCCGAAGAATTTTGATCCGGATTCTTTAATCCGCGTTAAAGGAAAACATTGTATTATTCCTCCCAATTCTTTTGCCTTAGCTCGGACCGTAGAGTATTTCAAAATACCGAGAAACATCCTGACCATCTGCCTGGGAAAATCGACCTATGCCCGGTGCGGGATCATCGTCAATGTCACCCCTTTTGAGCCAGAATGGGAGGGATACGCCACTTTGGAAATATCCAATACCACTCCTCTGCCTGCCAAAATTTATGCTAATGAGGGGATAGCCCAGATAATTTTTCTGGAGGCGGAAGAGGAGTGTGAGGTTTCTTATAAAGATAAAAAAGGAAAATATCAAGGGCAAAAAAAGATAACTTTGCCTAAGATTTGAAAAGGAGTGTGTATGCTAAAAGAGATCCGGATCCATGGGCGGGGAGGTCAAGGGGTGGTCACTGCAGCAGAGCTTTTAGCCGCGGCAGCTTTTGAGGATGGAAAATATGCCCAGGCTTTCCCTTTCTTTGGATCGGAAAGGATGGGTGCGCCGGTGCAATCCTTTGTGCGTATCGCCGACCATAAGGTTCGTGCCAGAAATCAGATTGACAAACCGGATTATCTGATCATCCAGGATCACACTTTGATCGGGGCGGTGGATGTTCTGCACGGCCTGAAAGAGGATGGGATGGTTTTAGTGGATACAGAAAAAAAGCCTGAGGAGCTTAAGCTTTCCACCAAAGCCAAAATCTTGACCATACCGGCGACCAGGATTGCCATAGAGATTTTAGGGAAAGCGATTCAGAATACTACCCTGATGGGAGCCTTTGCCGGAGCAACTGGTTTGATCTCCGTGGATGCTATAAAAAGAAGCGTGAAGGAACGCTTTCCTGGTGAAATCGGAGAGAAAAATGCCCAGGCAGTTCAAAAAGCCTATGACCTTTTGAGAGGAGGAAAAAAATGAGCAAGCCCGAAGGCGTGGTGGCTAAGCCGGGCTCGAGCAAAGAATATAAGACCGGGTCCTGGAGAGTTAAACGACCTATTTTCAAGCAGGATAAGTGTAACGATTGCCGTATCTGTGTAGCAGTTTGTCCCGATGGGGTGATCTTCGGAACTGACAAAAAATACTATGCGGATTTAGATTATTGCAAAGGATGCGGGATCTGTGCAGAGGAATGCCCGGTGGATGATATTTATATGGAATTGGAGGTGAGATGATGAAGAAGTTTATTGAAGGTTCTATGGCTATAGCAGAGGCGATAAAGGTCTGTCGTCCTCATGTGATCTCCGCTTATCCCATAACCCCTCAGACCCATATTGTGGAGAATCTTTCTCAATTTGTGGCAGATGGGGAGCTTAGGTGTGAATTTGTCAATGTGGAGAGCGAATTCGGAGCCGCCTCGGTAGTTTTAGGAGCAGAAGCTACCGGAGCCAGAACATTTTCCACCACCACTTCTCAAGGATTACTTTTGATGTTGGAGGTATTATACAATATCGCTGGCTTGAGGCTGCCGGTGGTTATCGCCTGTGCCAATCGAGCGGTATCTGCCCCTATAAATATCTGGTGCGACCACCAGGATTCCTTTACGGCCCGAGATACCGGCTGGATTCAGCTGTGGGCGGAAGATAATCAGGAGGCTCACGATATGTGCGTCCAAGCCTACAAAATCGGGGAAAATCCCCAGATCTGTTTGCCGGTGATGGTCAACTTGGATGGATTTATTTTGTCCCATGCCTTTGAGCCGATAGAGTTTTTTGACCAGAAGGAAGTGGATGAATTCTTACCCCCTTATAAGCCAGTTTTTTATTTGACTCCGAAAAATCCTTTGACCTTTGGAGTCTTGGCGGATGCTGACTATTATACAGAAACCAGATACCGGATTCAAAAGACCATGGAGGATGCCAAAAAGGTCATCGAGGATGTGGCTTCTGAATTCAAGAAGAGGTTTGGAAGATATAGCGGTGGATTGGTGGAGAATTATCGTTTGGAGGATGCTGAGATTGCGGTAGTCTCTATAGGTTCGGTTGTCGGAACTATCAAAGATGTGATTGACGATCTAAGGGATGAAGGTAAAAAAATAGGAGTATTGAAGATCAGAACCTATAGACCCTTTCCTCAAGAGGCTATCTATGAAGCATTGAAAAATGTAAAAAACATAATGGTGATGGAGAAGGATATCTCCTTAGGTCTGGGGGGTGCCTTGTATAACGAGATCAAGGCAGCTTTTTACGGAAGGCCCAAACAGCCGAAAGTTTCAGGCTTTATTCTGGGATTAGGTGGGCGGGATGTGCCCCAAGATTCTATCAGAAAAGCCATTGAGCAAGCTGAGAAAAAAGAGGTGGAGACTTTTTTTGTTGATCTCAAGAAAGAGTTGATCGGAGGTGGAATTCTATGAGCGAGGTAAAAACTAAGGTTAAAAAACCGGAGATAGTGGAAAGCCTTTTAGCGCCTGGTCATAAAGCTTGTGCTGGATGTGGTGAAGCTTTGGCAGCTCGAATTGTTATGGATGCAGCGGGACCCAATACGATTGTGACTTGTGCCACCGGATGTTTGGAGGTTTTCTCCACTTTATATCCTCAATCTGCCTGGAAGATGCCCTGGATTCATTCTTTGTTTGAAAATTCAGCGGCAGTTGCAGCCGGAATCGAAGTGGCTCTGAGGGCTTTAGGAAGGGAAAACGAAGCGAAGGTAATCGCACAGGGTGGGGATGGTGCCACAGCAGATATAGGAATTGGTTGTTTATCCGGGATGCTGGAGAGAGGACATAATATTTTATACGTTTGCTATGATAATGAAGCCTATATGAACACCGGGGTACAGAGAAGTGGCTTGACGCCATTTGAGGCATCCACCACTACCAGCCCTTCTGGAGAGGTCTCCTGGGGGAATATGACCGATAAAAAGCCGATGACCGAGATCGTAGCGGCACATAGAATCCCCTATGTGGCTACAGCTACTGTGGCATATTTCAAGGATCTGGAGAATAAAGTAAAAAAAGCTTTGAATATTAAAGGACCCAAATATATTCAAATCCATTGCCCCTGCCCTTTAGGTTGGGCTTTCGACCCTGCTTTGACTATTAAGGTAGCAAAATTGGCAGTTCAGACCGGCCTGATTCCCATATTTGAGATGGAGAATGGGAAGATAACCTCAAAAAGAAGGATCGCCAGAAAGCAGCCAGTAGAAGAATATCTGAAACTGCAAGCGAGGTTTAGGCACCTTTTCAGGAAAGAAGGAGGGAAAGAGGAGTTAAAAAGGATTCAAGAGATTGCGGACAATAATATTAAAAGATACGGATTAATGTAGGAAAGGAGAAATTCACAGCTGATTAAGCGGATTAAACGAATGTTTATAGCGGATGTATTCGAGATATGGAGTGCATCGTCCATGACGATGCTTCCTTGACTCGGTCAATGCACTCCATAAGACCCAGAACCTTCTCCCAGTGTCAAAGGGCGGAGTAAAACTCCGCCCCTACGCGGACTTCAACTGGGGAATGAAAAATTGATGAGAAATCTTTTGGTTTTATCATTTTTTAGTCTTTTAATTTTGAGCTGCGCCCCCTCTCAGGTTAAAGAAAAAAGCTTTGAGCTCAAATTCAAAAAGATCGACCATTTTATGGTGGATAAATATGAGGTGGGGGTCTTAGAATATGAGCTTTATATTCTTCCTCAAGGATTTATTCAAAGATACCATTTTCCTGTCTATGTGCAAGGAGAAAGAAAAAGGGACTTCTATCTGAACATCTATGGGAATTTAGAGGATTTCAAGACCTTCGCTTACAAGAAAGTCTCAGAGAAATATCTTTACACCCAACAGCTTCTGTGGATCTTGGAAGAAAAGACCGATGAGGATTCTCATCTGATTTTAAAGAGATATGATGGACCGGTTAATTATCAGCAGGTCAAGGAGGATGTGATTAAGATTTTGAGAAGTGGCAAATAAAAATGAGGAGTTTTTATGGCGACAAAAGAGGAACTTTTAGCTAAAGCTAAAAAACCGGGTGAAGATGCGATGAAGCTTCACCCCTTTTATAGAGGAAAGATCGAGACCGCTTCCAAGTGTGTGATCAGAGATTTCAACGACTTTGCCATCTGGTATACACCCGGAGTGGCGGAACCTTGCAAAGATATTGCCAAAAACATAGAGAAAGTCTACGAGTATACTAATAAGGGGAACACGGTAGCAGTTATCTCTGATGGAACCAGAGTTTTAGGATTGGGAGATATAGGTCCTGAGGCAGGTCTTCCGGTGATGGAGGGGAAGTGTCTTTTATTCAAGTATTTAGGAGGGGTGGATGCTTTTCCCATTTGTTTAGCTACCAAGGATGAAGAGCTTTTCATCCTTACAGTAAAGATGCTTCAACCATCTTTTGGCGGAGTGAACTTGGAGGATATTTCCCAGCCTAAATGTTTCCATATCTTAGATCGATTGAGAAAAGAGATGAGAATTCCGGTCTGGCACGATGATCAGCAGGGAACAGCTACCGTTACCGTAGCAGGGCTGATTAATGCTTTAAGGATTGTGGGAAAGAAGATAAATGAAGCGAAAATTGCATTGATTGGAGCTGGGGCCGCTAATGTGGCGGTCTTAAGGGTGATGCTGACCGCAGGTGTGGATCCGGGGAAAGTGGTTATGTCCGATATAGATGGAATCTTGCATAAGGATAGAACCGATTTTGCTTTAGACGATCCCAGATATAATTTCTGTAGGATAACTAATAAAGAGAACCGCAGGGGAGGGATTTCAGAGGCGATGAAGGGAATGGATGTGGCGATCGCTTTATCCAAGCCCGGACCCGGAACTATAAAAAAGGAATGGGTGGCTGATATGGCTAAGAATGCTATTGTCTTTGCCTGTGCTAATCCTATTCCGGAGATCTGGCCCTGGGAGGCAAAAGAAGCTGGTGCAAGGATTGTGGCTACGGGAAGGTCTGATTTCCCCAATCAGGTGAACAACTCTTTAGGGTTTCCGGGAATCTTCAGGGGAACATTGGATGTTCGAGCAACCACCATTACTGATGAGATGTGCATAGCGGCGGCTCACGAGTTAGCTCAGACCGCAGTAGATAAAGGACTGAATGAAGAATATCTGATCCCGACTATGGAAGATTGGGAGGTCTATCCCCGAGAGGCGGTAGCAGTGGCTTTGAAAGCTATCGAACAAGGGGTAGCGAAGATCAAAGCATCCAGAAATGAATTGATGGAGAATGCTAACAGGATAATCAAAAGAGCACGAGAGCATACTCAGGTTCTGATGGATTCAGGAATGATTCAGATGCCGCCGGAGGGATTATAGAATTTGTAGGGGCTTGATTTATTAAGCCCGTGTTTTATTGCGACAGAAAGAAGTTGTAGGGACAGAATATTGTTCTGTCCCTACAAATCTCCAATTGATTATGACCAAAAAAGGCTTGACCATAGTTTTTACTGGAGATGGCAAAGGGAAGACTACTGCTTCTTTGGGCATAGCTTTGCGCGCGTCCGGACAGGGGAAGAAAGTTTTGATGGTTCAGTTTATCAAAAATTTCAAAGATTACGGGGAATTAAAGTTTGTAAAGAAATTTCCTCAGACGAATATCGAGATTAAAAGCTTTGGTCAAGGTTATGTGGGGATTTTGGGGGACAAAAAGCCTAAAGAGGTTCATATTAGGGCAGCTAAAGATGGTTTGGAATTTGCTAAAAAGAAGATCAATTCTGATAAATATTTTATGATAATTTTGGATGAGATAAATGTGGCTTTGAATCTGAAATTGTTGAAAGTTGAAGAGATAATCAGATTAATTAAATCCAAGCCCAAAAATCTTCATTTGATTCTTACCGGAAGGAATGCTTCGAAAAAGATAATCCAGCTCGCTGATTTAGTCACGGAGATGAAAGAGATCAAGCATCCTTTTAAAAAGGGGATTATGGCACAGAGGGGGATTGAGTTCTAAGAAAGATTGTAGGTAGTAGGTGATAGGTTGTAGTTTTTTGGAGTGCAAAAATTTATTTTTGCTTTTTATTTTGCGAGGAATTATTATTCAAAAAAGCTGGGAACTACGTTGAATGAGAATAATATTCCTATCTTTGTTAATTCCGAAAAGTTAAAGTACATGTAGCGGAAGGCTTAAGCCTTCCATAGAACATAATTGGAGGTCTGAAGACCTCCGCTACATCTTAGTAGAGTAAGACGACCATATCGCGCAAAAGATGGGGTGCGTGATCTACTTCTCTTTCAACTTCTCAATATATTTCTCCGCCATAAAGGCGGCGATGGAGCCGTCGGAGGTGGCGGTGGTTATCTGCTGTAAGATTTTTTGCCTGACATCTCCAGCGGCGAAAACTCCAGGAACCGAAGTCTCAGTATTCTCATTGGTCACGATATAGCCATATTGATCCAATTCCAATTTACCTTGCAAAAACTGGGTATTGGGGATCAAGCCCACATAGATGAATATGCCTTGAACGCGTATTGTTTCTTCCTTTTCAGTCTCTCTGTTTTTAATGGTGATCGATTCGACCTTGTTTTCCCCATTGATAGAAGTCATAACGTGATTCAAAAAGAATTTAGTATTGGGTTGACTCTGAACTCTCTCCTGCAATATTTTCTCTGCGGTCATCCGGGGTAAAAATTCAATAAAAGTAATGGATTTGACGAATTTCAAAAGATACAACCCTTCTTGAATCCCGGAGTTCCCACATCCTATCACCGCAATATCCTTATCTTTGAAAAATGGTCCATCGCAGGTAACACAGTAGGAAACACCCCGCCCTTTGAATTTATCTTCGCCGGGAAGGTTTAATTTTTTAGGTTCGGTTCCGGTAGCTATGATTAGCGCTTTTGAGGTGAACTCACCTTTGGTAGTTTGAACTATCTTTTTTTCAGGTTTAACTTCTACTGAAGTCACCTCATCGGTCAAAACTTCTAAGCCAAATTTTTTTGCCTGTTGTTCCATCTTAGCAATAAGCTCCGCTCCGGAGATTCCGTCCGGAAATCCAGGATAGTTCTCCACCCAATCAGTTGAAGCGGCTTGGCCCCCAGGGACAAGTTTTCCAATTAACAGAGTATCCAATCTACCCCTGGTAGCATAAATTCCAGCAGTCAATCCCGCAGGTCCACCGCCGAGAATAATCAGATCATAATCCTTTTTTGCAGGACCTTTGCCTATGTTAAATTTTAGATCGACCATTTTTTCCTACCTTTTATTCAACTCTTCACGAGACCGCGTAGGGGTGGAGCTTGTCTCCACCCTCGCATTTGGGCGGAGGTAAACCTCCGCCCCTACACATTACACCCTCCATCCATTCCCAGGGGCGGAGATAAACTCCTCCCCTACGCGATATCAACAACGGATTCTCTTGATTTTTTTGCCTCCTAATATTAAATTAGGCTTTAAATAATTTAAGTAAATTAGGCTTTTATGTCAATTTATTTTATTTGAGTAACACAAAGCTATAGGGTGTGTTGAAAAACCCCTTTTGTGTCATTGCGAGGAGTCCCGCCAAAGACGGGACGACGAAGCAATCTCATATTAACTCCAACTGTTTAGAGATTGCTTCCTCGGCCAAAGGCGGGGTTTTGACAACAATACCCGCACAAACTAATGACTATGCAAGGACACAAAAGAAAACCGGATTGGTTGAAAGTTAAATCTGATTTTGGGGAAAATTATCGAAAGATAAAATCGACTTTGGCAGATTTAAAGCTTCATACTGTTTGTCAGGAAGCCACCTGTCCGAACATATGCGAATGCTTTGAGCATAAAACTGCGACCTTTTTAATCTTAGGAGATATTTGCACCAGAGGTTGTGCTTTCTGTGATGTGAAAAAAAGGCAGGTAAGTCTCAAGTCTCAAGACCCAAGTCTCAAGACCCAACCCCTCCCCTTAGACCTTTCTGAGCCGAAAAGAGTGGCGGAGATGGTTAAAAAACTGAATTTAGAATATGCTGTTATTACTTCTGTTACCAGGGATGATTTAAATGACGGAGGGGCAAATCATTTTGCTCAGACTGTCAATGAAATCAAAAGGCTAAATTCAAAGTGCAAAGTCGAAGTTCTGATTCCTGATTTTGGTGGCTCTTATGATTCGCTGAAGATAGTTTTGGAAGCCAAACCAGATGTTTTGAATCACAATTTGGAGACGGTTAAAAGGCTTTATCCTCTGGTGAGAAAATGTGCAGATTATCATCGGTCTTTAAATCTTTTATTCAATGCCAAAAGAATAGATAAGGGAGTAATTACCAAATCTGGTTTGATAATTGGTCTGGGTGAAAAGTGGGAAGAGATTTTGGAGACGATAAAAGACTTAAAAGAGGTAGGTTGCGGTTTGTTGACCATGGGTCAATATTTAAGACCTCCATCCTCTTCTTATGAGGTTAAAAAATATTATCATCCGGACGAGTTTTTAGAATTGAAAAATATAGGGATGGAATTGGGCTTTTCAAATGTGGAATCAGCGCCTCTGGTGAGGAGCTCCTATCGTGCGAAGTTTCAGATGGAAAAAGGGAAAGTAGGGACAGGTCTTTAGACCTGTCCAGGACAGACCTGAAGGTGCTGTTGCCGAAGTCTACAAATGTCACCCTGAACGAAGTGAAGGGTCTCTTATGTCGTCTGAAAAATGAGATTCTTCCTCCCGCTTTTAGCGGGGGTCAGAATGACACAATGGGGTTGAGCTACAGCCCCCAAAGGTCTGTCTCTGCAGAAAATAAATATGGCTGAACCAAAAAAGGAAGTTGATCTAACCACCGGTAGTATCACCAAAAATATTTTCAGTTTAGCCTGGCCGGTGGTGGCGACCATGTTTTTGGAGACCACCTGGGCTTTAGTTAATGCATTCTGGGTAGGGAAGTTGGGGGCTATCTCCATGGCTGCGGTGATCTCCAGCATCTTCATCATATGGATTATCTATTCTTTAGCCTCCATCATATCCACCGGAATCGTAGCTACGGTCTCAAGATATATTGGAGCCAGAGATGAAAAGCAAGCAGGCTATGTTGCCAGCCAGGCTATATCCTTCGCTGTACTGACATCGTTGATTTTAACCTTAATTGGAGTTTTAACCTCCAAATCTGCCTTCGTTCTAATGGGGACCGAAAAAGAGGTAAGTCACCTGGGAACGATCTATCTTAGGATCACTTTTTTGGGCACCATATTCTTCTTTTTGATCGACTCGATAGGAGCTGTTTTCAGAGCTTCTGGAGATACTAAAACGCCGATGCGGGTGGCTTTATTTGCGGTGGGATTAAATATAGTCTTAGACCCCATCTTAATCTTTGGCTGGATAGGCTTCCCGCGCCTGGAATCTGCAGGAGCAGCTGTAGCAACCTTAATCTCTCAGGGGACCGGCGTTTTATTATATATCTTACTTTTAAGAAAAGATGTCCTGAAATTCAAAATCAAGCCTGCACTTAAATTTGATTTCTCTGTGATTTATCGCATAATAAAGATCGGTCTCCCCACCTCGATTTCCGGAATACTTTTCAGCATCGTCTATTTGTTCATAAATAAGATCACAGCCATATTTGGAACAGAAACCATTGCGGCTTTAGGGATAGGAAACAGAGTGGAAGCGGTCTCCTATTTAACCTGTTTCGGCTTTTCTATAGCTGCGGCAACTTTAGTCGGCCAGAATTTAGGTGCTAAAAAACCTGAAAGGGCAGAAGAGTCTGCCTGGACCACAGTTAAAATAGTGGTTCTGATCACCGGATTTGTTTCAGTAATGTTTTTAGCTTTTCCTAAATTGATCTCCTCTTTTTTTATCTCCGACCCTAAGGTGATTTCCATCTCCGTAGATTACTTGAGAATTTTAGCATTATCTCAGATTTTTATGGCTTTGGAGATAGTGCTGGAAGGGGCTTTCGCCGGGGCAGGGAATACCATTCCTCCGATGGTAGTTTCAATTCCTGGTTCAATTGCTCGCATACCCTTAGCCTATTTTCTATCGCTACATTTGGGTTTAGAGGCAAATGGAATTTGGTGGGCATTAACCCTGACCTCCATAGCCAAAGGGACGGCTCTGGCTTTGTGGTTTAAAAAGGGCAGATGGAAAACAAAGAAGATTTGAATTGTCTATTGTAATTTGCTTGACATCTAAAGGAAAATCTTTTAATTAAGGTTGAAAGGAATAAATTCTTTAAAACTTGAGTGGAAAGAGCAAAGGTGAGAAGCGATGCTCAAAACCGGATTTGTCTTTGATGGGGATTATTTAAAACATCTGACCGGCCAAGGTCATCCTGAGTCTCCTTTTAGGTTAAAATTTTTAATCGATTATCTAAAAAAGAAAAAGTTTTTTGAAAATTTGGAGATGATCAAACCCCATAACCCCTCTGAGGAATGGGTGAAAAAGGTTCATTCGGATGAATATATCCAATTGATGAAAAATTGTTGTAAGAATAAATTGGTGATGTTGGATGCGGATACGGTGGTTTGTCCGGATTCATATAGAATAGCTTTGTTAGCTGTGGGTGGGGTATTGTCAGCAGTAGATGAAGTGGTCGATCAAAAGGTCAAAAACGCTTTCTGTGCGGTGCGCCCGCCGGGACATCATGCGGAAAAAGAAAGGGCCATGGGGTTTTGCATTTTCGATAACGTTGCCATTGGAACCCGATATGTTCAGGAAAAACATAAATTGAAAAAGGTTTTAATTGTGGATTGGGATGCTCATCATGGAAACGGAACCCAAAAGATATTTTACGATGATCCCTCGGTCTTCTATTTCAGCATCCATCAGTATCCTTTTTATCCCGGAAGTGGTGCGGAGAGTGATAAAGGAGAAAAAGAGGGGGAGGGATTTACCTTTAACATACCGATGTGCGCAGGGAGCGGAGACTCTGAGTATATCGAGGTTTTCGAGAATATATTTTTTCCGGTGGCTTTGAAATTCGCTCCAGATTTCATTTTCATCTCAGCCGGATTCGATGGTCATCAAGATGACCCTTTGACCAATTTAAATCTGACTGCCGATGGATTTAAAAGGATGACCGAGGTGGTCTGCGACCTGGCTGAACAGTGCTGTGATGGAAGATTGGTCTCGGTTTTGGAAGGGGGATATAATCTCAAGGCTTTATCCGAATCAGTTTCCGCTCATCTTTCTGCTTTGATGAAATATAAGAGAAAAAAGGGGGATAAAACAGATTTGTAGGGGCGTATTGCAATACGCCCTCGACGGACTTTGGGGAATAAAAATAGTTCTGTTCGAAAAAATTCTTAACCAACAGGAGGTTTAAATGAAAAAATTTTCATTTCTTTTAACCTTTTTAATATTAACCACAAGTTTTTGTTTTGCACAATCTGATAGTTTAAAACCAAAAGAGAAGAAAGGAGAAAAAATGACTAAAAATGAGGTTACCATAAAATGGCTGGGGCACTCGATGTTTCTTCTGAATTTGGATGACAAGGTTAAAATGGTTACCGACCCATTCGATAAGTCTGTGGGCTATCCTATACCGGATGTATCTGCGGATATAGTTTTGGTCTCTCATCGGCATTTCGACCATGATAATGTCAAAGCGGTAAAGGGGAAGCCGGAGGTGGTAGAGGGGGTTGGAGAAAAAACGGTCAAAGGAGTAAAGATTAAAGGGATCGCCGCAGCTCATGATGAAAAAGGTGGGGCTTTGAGAGGGAAAGACACTATTTTTGTCTGGGAATTGGGAGGAATTAGATTTGCCCATCTGGGAGATCTGGGAGCGATGTTGAGTGAAGCGCAAATAAAAGAGATCGGAACAATTGATGTCCTTTTTATTCCAGTAGGCGGATTTTTCACTATCGATTCCGGTGTAGCCACCCAGGTTGTTTCAGCTTTGAATCCCAAGGTGGTCATCCCTATGCATTATAAGACTGCCGTTATGGGTCCCAGTTTTCCTATCTCCAGTGTGGATGAATTTTTAAAGGATAAAAAGAATGTGCAGAAAGTGGGTAAAAATTCGATAGTTTTCAGCAAGGAGAAATTGCCTAAGGAAACTACCATTTTTGTTCTAGATTATAAATAGTATCAAGTCTAAAGGCTATAGTCTAAAGGCTAAAGTCTAAAGTCATTAGGAGGTGTGATGCCCAAAAGATTAGAGAGTTTAAACTGGCAGGAATTTGGGGAATTAGTTCCTCAAAAATATAAGACAGTCATTCTTCCAGTGGGAACGATAGAAGCTCATGGGATCATTAGCTTAGGCACGGATGTTCAAATTTCGATAGGTATTGCTGAGCTTGTTGCTGACGATTTGAAGGCCATCTTAGCTCCTCCTATCTGGTATGGTGTGACCAGGACATTATATTCTTATCCCGGCTCTTTGACTGTCTCCTCTGAGACTTTCGAAAAATATGTGACCGAGCTATTCTTTTCTCTTTTAGATAAAGGTTTTTCCCGGATTGTAGTAATAAATGGTCATGGAGGTCATATCAAGGAATTCGACAATGCCGCATTGAAACTTAATCGGGAAAGGGAGGGGAGAATCATAATAGTTCACTGGTGGATTTTTTGTGAGGATGTTGCCAAAGAGGTATACGGATTTCCCGGTGGTCATCATGCCGGGGTGAATGAGACCGCTGCGATCTTAGCTTTAGACAAAAAACTGGTTTTAAAAAAAAGATATAAAGACGATATGACTTATTTTTCGGAAAAGGGGATATCAGCCTATCCCGGACCAGCAACGATCTTCCTTGAAGAAAAAGGGAAGGGCTATCCTGATTTCGATGAGAAGAAAGCAAAGGTTTTTCTAAATAAATCTGTGGAGAAGATTAAGAAAAAAGTGTTGGATATTTTTAAAAGGTGGGAAAAGATGGAAAGTTGAACCGGCCTTGAGTCGGATAACTTTTGTAGGGGCGGAGCTTGTTGAGCTTTACGAAATCCCGCCATAGGCGGGGTCTCCGCCCTAATGCATGTCATCTTCACCACCATATTATCAAAAGATATTCAAAAAAAGGAAAATTAAAATGGATGTGTACGAGGCTATAAAGAAAAGAAGGTCGATTCGGAGCTTTGAGGATAGACCGATTGAGGAGGAAAAGCTTTTAAGGATTTTAGAGGCTGGTAGATTGGCTCCTTCAGCTGCGAACAGACAGGAGTGGAAATTTGTGATCGTCAAAGATCGATCTTTGAAACAGAAGTTGGCAAATGCTGCGAATAAGCAGAATTTCCTTGCTCAGGCTGGAGCTATAATCGTTGGCTGTGGAACAGAGTGTGAGGGAATTATGAGCTGTGGTCAATATGCTTATACCATCGATGTAACCATCGCTATGGATCATATGTCCCTTCAGGTAGTTGAAGAGGGGCTGGGAACTTGCTGGATCGGTGCCTTTAAAGAGGATGAGGTTAAAAAGATTTTGAATATACCGGATCAGGTGAGGGTGGTGGAACTTATGGCATTAGGGTATCCAGCGTCTGTGCCCGCACCCAGACCCAGAAAAAAATTGGAGGAGATAGTATCGTTTGATGGCTGGTCTTGAATTTCCTTAGTTCGTAGTGCGAGGCCGTCAAGGTCAAAAGACTTTTAGCCTCCCGCCTTTGGCGGGACCCTGAGAGGGTTTGTTGAAAAACCCCTTTTGTGTCATTGCGAGGAGTCCCGCCAAAGGCGGGGTCGCAATGACCAGCCTTCTGAACTTTTTCAACAGTCCCTGAAAGGGTCGCACTACGAGAACCAATTAGCGGCTTCCTTTTCACCTCAAGGTGGAATGTTGACCCACAATGAGTGCAATGTGATGTTACTAAAAGAAAAGTCAAGTCAAGTAGGTCAGACATTCCTGTCTGACAGAACGGACAGGAATGTCTGTTCTACCGTTAAGATCCACGGGAGGGGCAATTCATGAATTGTCCCTGCAGTCTCAAAATTCAATTGACTAATATTTTAAAAATGATTAAATTCAGCAAAAACAAAAACTAAAACCGGAGGTAAAAATGATTATCAGGCTCTCTAACGGGAAAGAGATACCAGTAGAGATGCACAAGGTGAGGATTGTGCAGAAAACCAGTTTGGTGCCGATTGATGTGCGGCTGAAAGCTATAAAAGAAGGTGGCTATAATACCTTCTCTTTAAGAACCAAAGACATTTTCATCGATATGTTGACCGATAGTGGAACCAATGCGATGAGCGATAATCAGCTGGCGGCGATGATGGTTTCCGATGATGCCTATGCTGGTAGCGAAAGCTTCTATAAATTAGCTTCTGCCATAAAGGATATCTTGGGGTTTGACTATGTTCTGCCAGTGCACCAAGGAAGAGCCGCAGAGCATCTTTTGGCTAAGGTTTTTGTCGAGCCTGGGGATGTCATTCCCATGAACTATCATTTCACCACCACCAAGGCTCATTTGGAGCTTGCTGGTGGAACAGTTTTGGAGATCTACCGAGATTTGGCTTTGAATACTCAGAGCACTGAACCGTTCAAAGGAAATCTGGATCTTCAGAAGTTTAGGGATGTGATTAAGAAATATGGTGCCGATAAGATCCCCTTTGTACGAATGGAGGCAACTACCAACCTTTTGGGTGGTCAGCCTTTTTCCTTAGAAAATCTTCGGGAAGTGAAAAAGATAGCTTCCGAACATAAAATTCCATTAGTGTATGATGGTAGCCTGATCTCTGAGAATGCCTATTTTATCAAAAAAAGAGAGAAGGGGTATGAAAATAAAAGCATCACTGAGATAATCAAGGAGATGATGATCTTTGCTGATATATTCTACTTAAGCGGTAGAAAAAGCAGTTGTGTCAGGGGAGGATTTATTGCCACAAACAACAGGGAATTCTATGAGAAGATAAAACCCTGGCTTCCCGTTTATGAAGGTTTTCTTACCTATGGCGGCATGTCCACCAAAGAGATCGAGGCTATGGCTGTGGGCCTCAGGGAGATGACAGATATAAATGTGGCAGGAAGCGCCGCGGAATTTGTGAAATACTTTGCCGAAAGGCTCATCGAAAACAAAATCTCAGTGGTTACTCCACCGGGTGGACTTGCCTGTCATGTCGATGCTAAGTTATTTTTGCCCCATCTTCCCCAATCCCAATATCCGGCTGGAGCCCTGTCCACCGCAATTTATATCGCCTCTGGGGTAAGGAGTATGGAGAGAGGCACTATTTCAATGGACCGAGACGCCAACGGAAATGAAGTTTTTTCAGATTTGGAATTATCCCGGCTGGCAGTTCCGCGTAGGGTTTATACTATGTCCCAGATCGAATATGTAGTGGACCGGATAAGCTGGTTGTATAAGCATAGAGATTTGGTCAAGGGATTAAAATTCATCGAAGAGCCACCAGTGCTCAGATTCTTCTTCGGAAAGTTAGAGCCTTTGGATAATTGGGGGGAGAGGTTAGGGGAAGCTTTCAAAAAGGAATTCGGAGCTAATTACTAAACTGGTACTATAGAAGAGTAGGTCAAGCATGTCCCGCCATCGGCGGGACTGCTTGACAAATTTCTATTTGTCAACCAGCCTTTCAGGCATGGTTACCTACAAACTTGTCCCCAAGGTGGGACAATTGACTTTCATAGTAGGGGTGTTCAATTGAACGCCACGACTGGCTATGTAAATCATTATGAAAACAAACCAAAAGGAAGTTACCAATAGGATAAAATTTTTGGGAACTGCGGGGGCGAGATTTGTGGTGGAAAAGCAGGTGAGGGCTTCGGGTGGGATATGGATGACTTTGGATGATGCTAATCTCTTGATTGACCCTGGGCCGGGAACACTGGTTAAATGTGCTTCATCCAAACCTAAATTGGATCCATCGACCTTAGATGGAATAATTCTTACCCATAAACATCTGGACCATTCTGCGGATATAAATGTGATGATCGAGGCTATGACTGAAGGGGGGTTTAAAAAGAGGGGGGAGGTCTTTGCTTCTTTAGATGCTTTAGAAGAAGATCCAGTGATTTTGCGATATTTGAGAGGTTTTGTAAATAAGATTCATATTCTTAAAGAGGATGGAAATTATTCTTTGGGAAAAATAAATTTTTCCACTCCGATAAAACATATTCACGGGGTCGAAACCTATGGAGTCATATTCAAAACCTCTAAATATACAATTTCTTTGATCGTCGATACCAAGTTCTTTCCTGAATTGCTTAAGGCTTATTCGAAAAGCGATGTCATCATTATGAATGTGGTTAGAGCTGAAGCCAAAGGAAAGTCTTTGGAAATGGACCATCTGAATTTAGAAGATGCTAAAACTATCATTCAAAAAATAAAGCCCAAATTAACCATTCTCACCCATTTTGGAATGACCATGGTTAAAGCAAAACCCTGGGAGATAGTTTCAAAATTATCAAAAGAGATTGGACTGAAAGTGATAGCCGCAAACGATGGGATGGAAGTTAGGCTGGATGAAGAGCCTCAGGTTAGACCTTAATCCCTGATAGGGGCGTATTGCAATACGCCCCTACAAGAAAAAGATTTTTGTCTTCTGCACAAATTTATTTCCTCCTGCACAATTTTTGTGCAAACCAATTTTTTGACTCATTCTATTTCCCTAAAAAACTTCTTTAAGTGAATTGTCTAATTTCTTATCATTACCAGACTTATACAAGTTGTTCAAGTCATTATCTTCAGATGTTAGGTTTGGCACAACGTTTGCTAAATTATTGAATGGATTTTATAGATGCTCTTTAGATCAAGAGATTGTAGTTGTTCGATTTATCGAACATCGATGAGGTAAGCTTGATAAATCAAGCAACTACAAGTTAGAAAGGAGTGAAAGATGAAAAAGAAAATTTTCTATTTGGTTTTGTTTGTAGGGGTGATATTGACTTTGTTAAGTTGCGAAGATAGGGTCTTTGTGTATGAAGAGGACGATACACCACCTTCTGTGCCCAAAGGGTTGTATAGCATAACTGGTGATGAGAAGGTTTATTTATACTGGTATGAAAATGATGAAGATGATTTTAAAGAATACTGGATATACAAAAAGTTGGATGGGGGGAGTAGTTACCGCTATTACAAGACTGTCAAAAAAGCTGAATATGTCGATTATGGAGTAAAGAATGGGGAAACTTACTGGTATCGAGTTTTGGCAGTTGATTATGCAGGGAATACCAGCGATCTGTCTGACCCTACCTATGATACTCCTCGACCTGACGGCTGGAATGAGATGGTCTTCGATTTTAATCATTATCCAGCCAGCTCTGGATTTGATTTTTCTCAAGAGGAGGTGGTTAGCTGGAACGATCTGAGATGTGATATTTATTTGGAATATCTTGATGGGGTATATTATATTTGTGTGAGAGATGAAGAGACCGACATTCAGGATTTTGGTTACACAGATTCTATTCAACAAATCGATATGGCTCCTGATACCACTATCGGCTGGTCAGCCCTGTGGTGTGTGGAGGCGATAAAAGGTCATTGTTATATTATATGGACCAGAGATGACCATTATGCTAAGATCAGAATAACTGATTTCACTAAGAGCTTTGGAATGCTTTTCGATTGGGCTTATCAGATAGATCCAGGGAATCCGGAGCTGAAAATAAGACCGCCTGAAATTGCTGATTTAAGGCAAGAGAGAAACCTGTAGGGGTTCGATTTATCGAACCCCGCCTCTGGCGGGACTTGATAAATCAAGCCCCTATAACAGCGAAAGGAGAGATAAATGAGAAAAAGAAATCTAATAATAGTTTTGGGAATAGTTTTAGTTTCAATCTTTGTCTCCGGGTGTTTCACCTATGTGAGCACTGGATTCGGGATTTTTTATCATCCGCATCATAGGTATCCAGCCTATTGCTATGATTGCCATCCCAGGCCTCACTGGGCACGGGTATATGCCGATTGTCGGTTCTATGAGTTTTATTTCGATGATGATGGCTATTGGTATATTCCCAGACATCAAGCAAAAAAAGTATATGTCTTCAAGGAGTATGATTATCGGATTGATAAGGAAAGAAAAGATTATTATAAACATCGCTGGATGAAGGAAGAACAGAGAGAAAAAATTCAATCGCCAGAGAAAGGAAAAAGAAGAAGGTAATTTTTATGTTGAAATTTAAGAAAATTTACTTGGCTTTTTTACTTTTGGTCTTATTCCCCTCTTTTGCATTAGCTTTCGACTATGACCAAGAGGAAGAGTATGTAAGCACTCAGAAGATAGCTCATTATCCGAAACTGGATATTGATGTCTGGGCGGATAAGGGGGAAGGTGGAACCTATCATCCGGGTGAGGAGATCGGAGTTTATTTCCAAGCATCTTCTGATTGCTATGTGGTCATCTACAACATAGACACCAGAGGTTATTTAAATATTCTTTATCCCTATGAATATTCTGACCCCCAATTTATTCGAGGGGGAAAGATCTATAGGATTCCGGATAGATATGATGATTATGAACTGAGAGTAGATGGACCGGAAGGGACCGAATATCTTGTGGCGGTTGCATCTGTTGAGCCGATTCGCATCCCCCATTGGCCAAGATATATGGGAGGATTGAGAGAAGAGGATGAGATAAATGTCTCCAGACTGGAGGAAGATGAAGACCCTTACGATTTCATAGAATTCGTCAATAACTGGATGATTCCGGACGATTATTATGTCACTGCTCTATATCTTTTCAATGTGGAATATCCTCAACCTCGCTGGTATTATTGGCCCCACAGGTATTATATCGAGCGTCCCTGGTATTATGACATCGGAGCGGCTTATATCTGGTGCCCTTTTGAAGCTGAGGTTTATATAGATGGGGTCTTCTACGGGATCGCACCCATAACCATACCTTATCTTATTGTGGGAAGACATTTTGTCACCATCTATTATAATGGCTGTAGAGTCTGGTGGGACTGGGTCTCGGTTCATCATGAAAGAACAGTAACGATTCAAGCAAATTTTCATGACAGATATAGATTTGTTGTAGATGACCCCATACGGAAGGAATACCGGGTCAGAAAAGAGAAGACAATAAGAGGATATGATGTGGATAAGGCAAATCGGAGAAGAGAGGTGGTTAAGGTTAAAAAAGAAACAAAAACTTTCGAAAAAGAGATGCCGATTCAAACCAGAGAGATAAAACTCAAGACTGAAGAGGAAAAAGAAAGATACCGGGTTTTAGATGATGATAAACGAATAAGAACCAAAAGTGAATCGAAATTCAGGTCTGGAGAAAAAGAATATCAACGTCCCTATGTAAAAAAAGAGGAAAGGTTGAAATCAAGAGAAAACGAAAAGGAGAAATTTCGGGTTAAAGGAAGATCCGAGAAGGAAGACAAAGTGATAATTAGGGAAAGGAAAACGGAAAAGGTCTCTGACCGACCAGGAAAAGAAAGAGGTTCCGTCAATAAAAATCCCAGACCTGAGAAAAGTATGAGGAGAAGATAAAGAGTTACAAGTAGGGGCGTATTGCGATACGCCCCTACATCAGTAGGGCAAGGCTTTAGCCTTGCGTTTAACGTGTTTCAAGTTTTTCTCGCAAACCTGAAGGTTTGCCCTACAATATTAAAAAAGATATGGAGGGTGAATGAGATGAAAAGATTGTTTGTAATTTTTGTCTGTGCGTTGACCATCTTTTGCTTTCTCTCCACCGGTTGGTCGATTGAGAGGGTGAAAAAACCTGCATCTGGAAACGAAACAGAAAAACAAAGGGATAGTGTGCGCTCTGTCTCGGATGAAGAAGAGGAGAATATGATGCAGGAACAAAAGGAGACAACTGGGGTTGAGACTAAAGGAAAAAAGGAAGAAGGAAGAAAAGAAGCCAAAAAGAAGAAAGAAAATCTTTTAGATAAAATAAGCAAAAAGCTCAAGGATGATTATGATTATTTTCTGGATAAAAATCACAATGGGATCGATGATCGATTGGAAAAAGAGATTATAAAAAAGCCGCAGATAAAAGAAGAGAAAAAAGAAGAAAAAGCCCCTCAAGAGACTGTTAAACTAGTCAAGCCAGAAAAACCAGAAAAAGAAAGTCAGAAAAAAGAAAGAGGGGAAAGAAGGAGAAAATAAAAAGCAAAAATTATTTTTTCTTGACATCTTCGTAATGTTTGAAAAGTGACCCTTAAAGGGTTTCCCTACATAAAAATGGTAGGGGCGTTCAATTGAACGCCCCTAAATTTTTGAACCAGATAGTAGGGGCACGGTGACCGTGCCCCTACATTTCTTGGACTCAGAATTTGGAGAAGTGCCGCCGAAGGCGGGATTTCGCGTTTGGTTTTGAAACGTAGAGTAAGCTCTGCTACTCCAAGGTCCTGGCTGAAAAGTTATTGACAATTCAATCCCATTGTATTAAATAGTTATTCAAGCGTATTTATTATATTATGTGGCTTAAAGAGATTGAAAAACAGGGAAAAGGGCTTTTTCTTAAAATTTTAAGGCTTTTTTTAAAAAACAAACTTCTGAAAAAAGAGGAGATAGATTTAAGCCTGATAAAGAAAATCCTGGTGGTGAGACAGGATGAAAGGATAGGCAATCTGGTTTTGCTCACCCCATTTTTACAAACCTTAAGAAAGGCTTTTCCTCAAGCTCAAATTTCTTTTCTTACATCTAAGACCTTTCACACTCTATTTTCCGATTCAGATTTAGTGGATGAGATTTTGGTTATCCAGAAGAGAAAGTTTATATTTAATCTTTTAGCTTTATTCTTCTTTATTAGAAGATTAAGACGCCAAAGATTTGATTTAGCCTTTGACCTTTCGGACGAAGACTGGGTTTCAGTGAATAACTCTATGTATACCTATCTGAGCAAAGCCTTATATCGAGTAGGGCATAAAAGAAAAAATTCAGATCTGTTTTTGAACCTGGAGATGCCCAAGCCAATAAATACACAACGTCACGCTGTAGAGATGCATCTGGATTTGCTTCTTTTTTTGATAGGTGAGGTGGAATCACGCAATCCGAAAATTAACGTTCTCCCTCAAAACAAAAAAATTATCCAGGACTATCTGGCAAAAAGGAATGTGAGTTCAGATGATTTTCTGGTGGGAATAAATTTAGGTGGCAGAGGAAGGAAAAGGTGGGATAAAAACAATTTTTTGAAATTGGCTGATTGGATTAAAGATAATTATGATTGTAAAATAATATTTATCTGGGGTCCTGAGGAAAAAGAGTTAGTCAAGGATTTCACTTCGAAAAAAGATATGATTTTATCAGACATTTTCCCCCTTCCAACTTTGTCAGCTTTGATTCAAAGATGCCAGCTTTTTATCTCTTCTGATACCGGAGCGATGCATCTTTCCTGCGCAGTAGGAACCCCTACTCTGGCTATTTTCCTCGATTCTGACCCAGTCAAATATGGACCCCGAGGAGAAAAACATCGATTGATCATCGCCGAGGACGGGAATGTTTCTTTCGACGATTTGAAAATGAGAATCATCGATATGATGGCTGAAAATGTAGGGGCGAATCTTCAGATTCGCCCTTCATAATGGGTAGTGTAGGGGTGAATCTTTAGATTCACCCTTTTCTTAATGGGTGGAGCTGAAGCTCCACCCCTACATATCTAAAAATATGAAACTCTATTTAAAGCTTTTAAAATTCTTAAGACCCCACTACAAATATCTTTTCACCGCTGTCCTTTTTATGATTCTATATGCAGCCACCAGCGGTTTCACTTTAACTATGATTGTTCCCTTCACCAAGGTGATTTTTTATCCTGAGGAGAAAGTGGTTGCATCGAGTTCAATTGTAAAAGAGAAAACCTCATCCCCGGAAAAATCAAAAAGCCTTCTGGTTTTGCTTCCCGGAAAGATTAAGGAAAAGGCGGATTTCTTGCTTAAAGGAAAAAGTAAGGTGGAGACACTTAAGAGATTGTGTATCTTTATCTTATTCATTTTCTTTCTCAAGAATATTTTTTGGTATCTCCAGAGCTTTTTGGTGGTTAAAGCTGAGCAAGGGGTGATAATGGATATAAGAAATAAGCTTTACTCTCATTATCATCTTTTGCCCTTAGAATATTTTTATGGCAAAAAGACCGGGGTTTTGATCTCTCGAATAACCAACGATGTGAACTTAGTCCGCGGAGCAGTGGGAGAAGGATTTGCCCAACTCTTGCGTCAATCCTTTTTGGTAATAGTCTATTTATTTATGGTCTTCTGGGCTTCCTGGAAACTGGCCCTAATAGCTTTGCTCTTACTTCCTCCCAGTATAATCTTAATCAGCAAGTTGGGTCAAAAATTAAGAAAAAAAAGCACCTTGACTCAGGAGAAGATGGGAAATATAACTTCAGTTTTGCAGGAGACTGTTTCCGGAATCAGAGTGGTCAAGGCATTTGCGATGGAGAAATTTGAGATAACCAAATTTATCAATTCTACTAAGGACTACTTCAAGACCATGGTAAAACTCATCCGCATCTCATCTTTGGGCATTCCGTTAACCGAATATCTGGGGGTGATAATGGGGGTTTTGATCCTCTGGTTTGGTGGCAAAAGCATTTTAAGTGGAGGGAGTTTAACCCCGGATAGATTTCTCCTTTTTCTTTTGGCAATGTTCTCATTGATCCAGCCAATAAAGATGTTATCCGGAATCAATGTTGAACTTCAACAGGGATTGGCAGCGGCTAAAAGGATATTTGAAGTTCTGGACACCGAACCAAAGATTAAATCTCCTGAGAACCCGATTAAGATCGATGGATTCAGATCCAAGGTAGAGTTTAAAGAGGTATGTTTCTCTTACATAAAAGGTAAAGAGGTTCTACATAATATAAACTTAGAGGTCAACTCCGGAGAGATTGTGGCTTTAGTCGGTCCTTCTGGCGCGGGTAAATCGACCTTGGTTGATCTTTTGCCCAGATTTTATGATCCTACTTCGGGGGAAATAATCATCGACGGGATAGATTTAAAAATGATGGATCTGGAGTGGCTCCGGTCAATAATGGGTATTGTCACCCAGGAAACCATACTTTTCAATGATACGGTTTGGAACAATATCGCTTACGGGCATAATAATGCCTCTAAGGAGCAGGTTTATGAAGCCGCTATGGCGGCTAATGCTCACCAGTTTATACAACAGATGTCAGAGGGTTACCAGACTTTAATTGGTGATAGAGGGGTGAAACTTTCCGGAGGGGAAAGACAAAGGCTGGCAATTGCCCGGGCCATCTTTAAAAATCCACAGATTTTAATTTTTGACGAAGCCACATCCGCTCTGGATTCAGAATCTGAGATTCTAGTTCAACAAGCCATTGATCGAATGATGAAGGGGAGAACCACATTGGTGATCGCCCATCGTTTGTCCACAGTGCAACATGCACACAAGATTGTGGTAATGGATAAAGGCAGGATTGTTCAGATTGGCGACCACAAGAGTTTAATTGAAAAAGAAGGGTTGTATAAGAGGCTTTACGAGATGCAGTTTAAATTATAATGTCGGATGACGAATGACGAATGACGAATGGAAGCGCGTAGGGGTGGAGCTTGTCTCCACCCTTCCCCTCGGGCGGAGATAAACTCCGCCTCTATGTGACATAGTATTAATTCATGTCTCAAAAAATAATCAAAAGAAGAAGAAACTCCCTCTGGTTAAAAGAGTTTGATTATACATCCGAAGGGTATTATTTTGTAACTATAAATTGCATAGGAGAGAAAAACTATTTTGAGAAGGAAAAGGCAAAGTGGATTGTTAAAAGACAAATAGCCAATCTTGAAAATAGATTTGATCTTTTAATCGATTGTTTCACGATAATGCCTGACCACATTCATCTCATTATTGTTTTCGATAAAGCCAAAAATGTTAGTTTATCAAAAGTTGTCCAAGCTTTTAAATCTTTAGTGGCAAAAGATTTCAGGGAGAGGTTTGATATTAAGGAAAAGTTCTGGCAAAGAGGTTTTTATGATCATATAATCAGAAATGAGAAGGATTATATTGAAAAAAAGGGATATATTTTGAATAATGTTCTGAAGAAGGAATTGGCAGATTTAAATCAACAAATGATGAAAAGGATGGTCTCGCGTAGGGGTGGAGCTTGACTCCACCCCATCCTATGGCGGACGTAAAGTCCGCCCCTACGCGGGAATATTAATGAGAATAAAAACGAAATATGATTTACCCAAAAAAAATCTTGATAACTCAATTACGGCGGATTGGGGATGTTTTGATGTGCACTCCAGCTATCAGAGCTTTGAGAAAACATTACCCTGAAAGTTTTATTGCCTTTCTCACTGAAAAGGAATCTGCTTCCCTTTTAACCGAAAATCCTTATCTGAATGAATTGATTTTTTTAGACAGAGACCAATATAAGAACCCAATCTACATAGTGAAAAAGATTCGTGAGTTACGAAAACATTCCTTCGATTTAGTCATAGATTATTTTGGCAATCCCCGCAGCGCCTGGATATGTTTTCTCTCCGGGGCAAAATATCGATTAGGACCTGATCTTAAAGGACGTGGGATCCTCTATAATCTTAAAATGCAACAAGATGCTCAGCCAAGATATGCCGCTCAAACCCGTTTGGATGCTTTGCAAATATTGGGAATCGAAAGCAATGATGTTAAACTGGATTTTTTTCTTTCAGAAAAATCAAAAGAATTTGCAATAAGTTTTTTCAAACGAAATAAATTAACTGACAAAGACCTCATAATTTCAATTTCCCCAACAGCCAGAAGGCATTTTAATCGCTGGCACCTGGATAGGTATGCGGAGATTTGCGATTGGCTGGTCTCTGAACATAATGCTAAAATTATGTTGGTTTGGGGACCGGGTGAGAAAGAGTGGGTAGAAAAAATATCGCAATTGACCAGAAACGAAGTGATAATATCTGAGCCGACCCCGACTTTGCAGGAATTGGGAGCAATTTTAGAAAAATGCGATCTTCATATTGGAAATGATAATGGGACCAAACATATTGCAGCTGCGGTTGGTCTGCCTACTATAACCATATATGGACCGCATAGCCATATCTCCTGGACTTTTCCCGATGAGAAAAGACATAAGTGGATTCAAAAAAAAGTGGACTGCCAAGATTGTGAAGAAATTAAGCATAGATGTGAAAAGTTGATTTGCTTAGATGAGATAAAAGTTGAAGAGGTCAAAGAGAAGCTTATTGAACTTCTTAAAGACAATTTTGATGAAGAAAAACTTAAAAAAGCTGTGCATCTTAGAGTTGATTAATGTCCGCTGGTATAATGCCTGTGCCGGTTATGCTATCAGCCTATCTTTAGCTTTAAAAAGAAAGGGGCATAGAGTCATCGTAGGTGGTGATCCAGAAAGCCCACCCATTTTGGTGGCACAAAAGTCTGGTCTGGAAACATACTCCGAGCTTTTTTTAAGTAAAACCAATCCCTTTACTATAATTTACAACATAAAAAGGCTTTCTGAATTTATAGATAAAGAGGGAGTGGAACTAATAAATGTTCATCGCGGGGAATCGCATTTGGTCTGTGCCTTAGCTGTTTGGTGGAACAAAAAAAATATTCCGGTAATCAGAACCAGAGGGGATGTCAGATTACCCCCAAAAAATATTTTTAATAAATATCTAAACAATAGTCTAACCGACAAGTTTATCACTACAGCTGAGGTTTTGAAGAATAGCTATATTCAGAAGTTTAGAATGGATGAAAATAAGGTTATAAAAATAAACTCCGGGATAGATGAGAATTATTTTCATCCTCAGCCACCTGATTTGAATTGGAAGAGAAAATTGAGTATCGAGGATAATACCTTGGTTGTGGGAATAGTGGGGAGGCTTTCGCCGGCAAAAGGGCATAGGTATTTCATTCAATCAGCAGATTATGTTTTAAAAAATTGCTCAAAAAAAGTTAAATTTATCATCGCCGGAGAGGATGCGCAGATTAAGGCTTCCCAGCTTCAAGAGATGACAAAAAGTCTGGGGATAGAAAATCATTTTCGTTTTATCGGAAAAGTTGATGATGTAAGAAAAATCATTTCCCTTGTGGATATTGGGGTGGTTAGTTCTATCGGTTCCGAAACTATTTGTCGCTCAGCTTTAGAATATATGGCTATGGGAAAACCAGTGGTGGGGACAACAGTAAATGCTATTCCGGAGATAATAAGCGATGGTCTAAATGGGATTTTGGTTCCACCGAAAGATGGGGTGGGTATGGGTAGAGCCATTTTAGAGCTTTTAGAGAATGATCAAAAAAGAATTGAATTTGGCAAAAAAAGCAGAGAGTTAATCGAGGAAAAATTCACTTTAGATAAATTCGCATCTCAGACCGAAGAGGTTTATTTTCAAGCTTTAGAAAGAAAGATAAAAAATGGCTAAGATCTCAGCTGTGGTAATAACTTATAATGAGGAGAAAAATATCCGCAGATGCTTGGAAAGCTTATCCTGGGCAGATGAGATTGTGGTGATCGATTCTTATAGCCAAGATGATACCCAAAAAATTGCAAAAGAGTTTACCGATAGAATCTATGATGTTAAATGGGAAGGTTTTGGTAAGAAAAAAGAGTTTGCCCGGAGCAAAGCTTCGTTTGAATGGGTCTTATGTGTAGACGCAGATGAAGTGGTAACATCAGAGTTAAAAGATGAAACAAAAAAAGTGGTTTTTAACCAAACTTTTTATGATGGATTTTATATCCCTCGTAAATCGAATTTTTTAGGGAAATGGATCAATCACTGCGGTTGGTATCCGGATTATGGCATAAGGCTTTTCAGAAAAAATAAAGCTAAATTCGACGATTCTTTGGTCCACGAAAAGCTTTTAGTCAAAGGAAAAATAGGTTATTTGAAAAACGATCTTTTGCACTATACTGATCCTAACATAAGCCATTATCTTTTCAAGCTGAATCATTACACTTCTTTAAGCGCAGAGGAGCTTTTCAAAAGAGGAAAAAAAGCAAAAATCTTTGATCTTTTATTTCGACCGCCAGCAATTTTTTTCAAAATGTTTATTTTTAAAACTGGATTTTTGGCTGGAGTTTATGGTTTGATCTTGGCAATTTTATCCTCTTTTCATGTCTTCACCAAATATGCCAAATTGTGGCATTTAGAGAAAAATTCGATGGAGTAGTAGGGGCGTATGGCAATACGCCCCTACAACCTCGTGTGTAATTTAAAGAATTTCCTTGATTCTATTTAATAGTTATCATATTTTCCGAATGGAAATTGACTTCAAGAAGAAAAATGAAAAAGATTGAGTTAACTGGGAATGAAAAATTTCTTTTAATTCGCACCGATAGAATTGGAGACCTGATTTTATCTACCCCGGTAGCAGAGGCGATAAAAAAAGTCTATCCCGACTCCTTTGTCTCTTTTTTGGTCTCCCCTTATACTCAGGATATTCTCAAAAACAACCCTTTTGTGGATGAGGTGATTTTAGATAATTATCGAGGAATAAAGAGATTTTTTCAATTATTGAAATTGATTAGGTCAAAGAAATTCGATGTAACGACCCTTCTTTTCCCTCGATGGAGATTGTCTTTCCTGGTTTTTTTGGCTGGAATAAAAATCAGGATCGGAACCGCCTATAGAGCTTATAGCCTATTCTTCAACTACAAAATTCGCAAGCATCGTAAAACTATTGAGAGACACGAATTGGAATATAATCTGGATATGCTTTCTATTTTAAATATCTATTCTGAAAAAATTGCTCCCAAGATCTTTCTTTCGCCTAAAGAGGAAAAAAGTTATCAAAAGTTTTTTTGGGCATTAAATCTGAATAAAAACGAAAAGGTAGTGATAGTTCATCCCGGATCAAAAAACTCTGCCTTGAACTATCCTTTGGAAAAACTGGCTTCGGTTGCCGATAAAATAATAGAAAGGACAAAAGCTAAGGTTATTATCACTGGAGGAAAGGATGAAATTAAGTTAGCTCAAAGGATGAAAGATCTGATGAAAAATAAACCCTATGACCTTAGCGGAGAAACGAATCTAAGACAGTTAGCTGCGATAATAAAAAAAGGGAATCTTTTTATCTCCAACAGCACCGGACCAATGCATATAGCTTCAGCTTTAGGAACTCCCATAATTGCTTTCTTTTCACCTATCTTTGTCACCAGCCCTAAAAGATGGGGTCCTTATGGGGATAAGAACTATGTTTTTTTGCCTCCGGTAGGGGTATGTCTGAAATGTCAGCCTAAAAAGTGCCCTTATTATGATTGTATGGAAAAGATCGATGAAGATTTGGTAGTATCTAAGGCCATAGAAATCTTGCAAAACAATTAGTATGAACTTAGCAGAATTCATCATTAAGATAGAATCATTTAATGCCAATGTAGATATTCCTCTGTTGAAGAAAGCTTACCAGTTCTCCAACCAGGCTCATCACGGACAGTTCCGGGAATCAGGAGATCCTTATATCGAACATTGTTTGGAGGTAGCATTTATTTTGGCAGAACAGCATCTTGATTCCGCTACCATCGCTGCCGGGATGATACACGACGTAGTGGAGGAGACCCAAGTGACCATTACGGATATCGAAAAGGAATTTGGTAAAGAGATTGCGGAATTGGTGGATGGGGTTACTAAAATCGGGGAGGTGGAATTAAAAAGCTCCGAGGAACAACAGGTAGAATATTACCGCAAGATGCTTTTGTCTATGGCTAAGGATATCCGGGTCATCCTGATCAAGTTGGCTGATAGATTGCATAATATGAGAACTCTACAGGCATTGGAAAAAGAAAAACAGAAAAGGATTTCTCAGGAAACCTTGGAAATATATGCTCCCTTAGCTCATCGTTTTGGTATGGCCCAAATTAAATCTCAACTGGAGGATTTATCTTTAAAATATCTCGATCCCCATGCCTATCAGGAGTTGGTAGAAAAAGTGCATTCCGTAAGAGAGGAAAGGGAAGAGTATATCAACGAGGTTACCAGTCCCTTGAAGGCTGAATTAGAGAAAGCTGGGATAAAAGCTGAGATCAGCGGCCGAGCTAAACATTTCTACTCCATTTATCGCAAGATGAAGAAACGTGATAAACCGTTTGAGGAGATCTATGATCTCTTAGCTATCCGAGTAATAGTGGATACTGAAACAGATTGCTATCACACTTTAGGGATCATCCACAATATGTGGACTCCGGTAGCTGAGCGTTTTCGCGATTATATCGCCACCCCCAAAAGCAATATGTATCAATCTCTGCATACCACGGTGGTGGGACCCAGGGGAAAGATGGTGGAAATTCAGATTAGAACTCACCGAATGCATAGAACTGCGGAGTTTGGAATTGCCGCCCACTGGCTCTATAAGGAGGGGAGATTGAAGCCGGATGAGGCAGATAAGCAGATGATCTGGTTAAGGGAGGTTTTGGAATGGCAGAAAGATTCGAGCAGTCCCCAGGAGTTTTTAGAATATTTGAAAATCGATTTATTTCATGATGATATCTTCGTCTTTACCCCCAGAGGTGAATTAAGGCAATTGCCCAAAGGTTCGACTCCCTTGGACTTCGCCTATGCTATCCACTCGGATATTGGCGATCATTGCATCGGAGCTAAGATCAATGGTAGGATGGTTCCTTTAGATACCCCTTTAAGGAGCGGAGATGAGATTCAGATATTAACTTCTCCCCATCAGGTCCCCAGCCAGGATTGGCTTAAGATTGTTAAAACCTCTAAAGCTCGAAGCAAGATCAAACACTGGTTGAAGCAGAAAGGGTATGAGGAGAGCATGAAATTGGGCAAGGAGATATTTGAAAAGGAACTTAAGAGGAATAATCTTAAGCTTCTGTCTGAACATGAGGTCACCGATCTGGCTATGGGCTTAAATTTTCCTAATGGCGATGCTATGTTTGCCGGTTTAGGCTCGGGAAGTATCTCCATAAAACAAATTCTTACCAAAATTTTGCCTGAGGAAAAAGAGGAAGCCAAAGAATCGATCATCGAGAGATTCATAGAGAAGACTAAGAAGGCTAAAGGGATAAAGATCGGGGGAATGAGAAGCCTGATGTTTCGTTTTGCCCAATGTTGCCAGCCCGTTCCCGGAGAAGAGATCGTGGGATTCATCACCAAAGGAAGAGGGGTTTCGATTCATCGTTACGATTGCCCCAATGCTTTACAGATGTTAGCGGATGATGATCGGAAGATAGAGGTGGAATGGGATGTGGACAAGCATCAGTCCTTCATTGTGAGACTGGATGTCTTAGTAGAGGATCGAAAAAATATTTTGCATGAGATCACCCAGGCGGTAACCGATACCGACACCAATGTCCGAGGGGCGGAGATAAAGGCAGGTCAAACTGCCGCTTATGGGAGCTTTTTGATTGAAGTGAAAAATTTACGCCACCTAAATAGAGCCATAAAAAGGATCAAAAAGGTGAAAGGGGTGTTGGGGGTGGAGAGAGCTAAAGGGATGGAGCTAATCTGATGGTATATTCTTCCCCTCAGATAAAAGGAAAAAAATTTTCTTATTTAGTTTTCCCTCTTTTGGAAAAATATGATTTTCTAATTTCAGGCTTTGTGAACAAAAACCGGAAATTCAATTTTTCCGATCTGAAAAGATTTCTGGCTAAGCAATTAGGAAAAGACTTTAAATTAGCTATCCCTCGACAAAACCATTCAAATAAAATATTGGCAATCAGAAAAAAAGGAGATCTGAAACTGTTAAAAAAGGATAGTTTTGACGGGGTTTTGACTAACCTGAAAAATATTTTTCTATGTGTCCAAGTGGCAGATTGCGTTCCCCTATTTATGGTGGATCATAAGAGAAAAGTAGCGGGGATTATCCATTGCGGCTGGCGAGGTGCTTTACTTAATATTGCCCAAGAGTCAATTGCCCAGATGGTCAAATTCTTTAAATCCAATCCTCAAGATATAACCTTGGTTTTGGGACCTTTCATCCAATCCTGCTGCTATAAAATTTCCTCATCAGTTGCGATTTTGTTTAGCCGGGATTGTTTAAAAAAAGATAAAGATGGAATAAAATTAGATTTAGGCAAAGTTCTGGTAAAACAGTTCATAGAATCTGGGGTGAAACGACGAAATATTTCTATATCTAAAGAATGCACTTTTTGTAACCAAGATAAATACTACTCCTATAGAAGAGAAAAAGATAAAAGCAAAAGAATGATCGGTTTTATTGGGATAAAAAAATAAAAGCATTCTTTTATTGAAAAAAACGTATAACAAAAAAACGGAGGGTAAATGAAAAAAGTTACAATCATTCTTAGCGCTTTGTTGGCGTTAATTTTTTGCCACCAAGCTTTTGCGGTTACCGGGCTGGGGCTGGGGGCAAGGGTGGGATTGATTCAGAACTATGACAATCCGGTAACTAAAAAAATGTTTCCGGAATTTTCTTTAAAGCAGATGCCCATGTTGGGAGTGCACCTTAAAATCGGGACATTACCCATAATTGATCTGGAAGTTTCGGCTGAATATTCCTGGAGGAAAAAGAAGGATATCCTTTATAAATATAACCCAGAAGGATTGCCTAATTTTACCCCTTTTAAAGCAGATTTCACCATCCGGGATTTATCCTTAAATGCAACCGGCAAATATAACTTCTCCTTTCCGGGAATAAAACCTTATATCGGCGCGGGGGTGGGAATCCATCGAATCCTCTATGAGATTTCAGTCGATACTATATCGGTAATCCTTCCAGAGAATGAAAACAAAATAGGTTTTCATGGAGTGGCAGGATTATCTTTGAAATTGCCGGTTTTTCCTTTTGAGTTCTTTGCTGAAGGGAGGTATACTTTCATCAATACCAAACAGCCTAAATTCGATACCAAACAAACTCATTATACGACCCTTATGGTTGGCATAACTTTCAATTTATAGTTGACAAATAGATTTTATACATTATTATTCAAGACAAAATTTAAACCGGGAGGAAGGATGAAGAAATTATTTTTCTTTTTGACTTTGGGTCTGATCTCGGCATTTTTCTGGTCCACAGCCTATCCCCAATTTTTGGGTCAATTAAATACAGCTAAGACTTTTAGTCCAGGTGAATACAATATCGGTGGTTACCTCGGAGCCTATGATGATGCTATTGCCTTTTTTGGCCAGTTTCGGGCTGGAATTTCGGACTATCTGGATTTCGGTTTGAAATTAGGATTTTTAGATATTCAGAGCGGGCATCCTTTAACCGGCTGGGAGACGAGCCATTCCGGACCTATTTTAGGAGGAGATTTAAAGTATCGACTGCTGGAGACAGAATTGCGTGATCCACTTGATCTTTCTTTAGGGATGCTATTTGAATATTCCAGTGTGCAGGATATAGATAGATTTGCTTTTGGAGGAAGTTTGATTATTTCGAGAGATTTCACTCTGGAGAGCAAAAATACCATCTCTCCATACGGAAGATTGAATATGCGGGGAGAAAGAGTAAGTTGGGATAACTGGAAACACGAGGGCTCAGATACCGATTTGGAGGCTGGATTTACCTTTGGGGCTGATCTTCAGATAAAAGAGGGGTGGCATTTTGTCGGGGAATTACAGTTTGATGAATACTTTGGCTTTTTAGCCGGGATAAGTTATTATATTCATTAAAGAATTTAAAAACGTCGGAGAATATCTATCAAGAAAAGCCTCGGATCATCCTGGGGCTTTTTTCTTATAGGGGATTACCCCTCCAATAAAATTTAATAGATGAACTTATTTGAAACTTTAATTCTGGGTGTTGTTCAGGGTTTAACTGAATTCTTACCGGTCTCCTCCTCCGCCCATTTGGTGATACTGGAAAATATCTTGAAAATAAAATCCAAAAGCATCAGCTTTGAGGTCTTTTTGCATTTTGGGACATTTATGGCGGTCTTAATTATTTATAGAAAAGAAATCTGGGGAATGATAAAATCATTAAAATGCATTTTAGTAAGAGAAGAAAATCCGGTTTCTATGGGATATCTACGATTATTAGGGCTGATTGTTATTGGCTCTGTTCCTGCTGGTTTTTTTGGTCTTCTTTTTAAAAATATTGTTGAAAAAAGTTTTTCCTCAATATCCTTTGTCTCAGCTATGCTTATTTTGACCGGGATATTTTTATGGCTCACTCGATTATCAAAAGCAACAAACCATAAGATGAAATTTATTGATGCTATAATTATCGGTTTAGCCCAGGCTTTTGCTCTTTTGCCCGGGATCTCCAGGTCCGGCTTCACCATTGGAACGGGTCTTTTCCGAGGAATAGACAAAGCTAAATCTGCAGATTTTTCTTTTCTGCTCTCTTTACCAGCAATTTTCGGAGCCACTTTGCTAAAGCTTAATGATTGTTTTATTGAGAAACCATCTAGCCATCTCATTTTTCTATATCTTTTAGGAAGCCTTTGTGCCTTTATTTTTGGCTACCTCGCTATAAAATTTCTTTTAAATGTTTTGAAAAAGGGGAGATTTCAGCACTTCGGCTACTATTGTATAGTTGCTGGAATTTTAACTTTGATATTCTTGCGCTAATTATTATATTTTCAAACTCAGAGACGCATTTCGGGCCAAACGGTCGGAATGTTTCCGCGGAGGGATAAACCCCCGCTACGACATAATGGTAATGAGCATTAGTGAGCATTTTTGATTTATGAAAGAAATCAAAAAAATATTAATTATTCGGCTGAGTTCGATGGGGGATATTATTCTTACCTTTCCGGTGATCGAAACTCTTAAAGATAATTTCCCCAACTCAGAGATTTTTTATCTTACCAAAAATAAATACAAAGACCTTTTGAAAAGCCATCTCCAAATAGATACCATTATTGAATTACATTCCGAGGGAAAACATAAAAATGTCTTTGGCTTTCTGGGTTTGATCAAAGAATTAAATCAACATAATTTTGACTTAATCATCGACCTGCACTCAAACTTAAGAAGCTTTTTTATTCGGAGATGGGTTAGAGGTGGGATTAAGATAAAATACAATAAAAGGTCAATCCAAAGATTTTTAATGGTTCACTTCAAGTTTTTGAAAATAAAATCAAAGCACACGGTGGACTTATATCTGGATATCTTAAAAAGATTGAAATCTAAGGTATCCCCCTCTGGCTGGATAGATGCTTGGAATCGGATTCCCAAATACTATTTAGAGGAAAAGGATGATATTTTTGCCCAACAGTTTTTAAAAGAGAAGGGGTGGAAAGATGAAATCTTGGTCGGAATGGCACCGGGAGCGAGATGGGAGACTAAGATCTGGGATAAAGAGAAATTTGCTGAAACCGGGAAGATATTAAAAGAAAAATTCTCTGCCATGATATTGTTATGCGGAGACGAAAATGATAGAGAAAGAATCGAATTGATTAGGAATTTCATTGGAAAAGATAGAAACATCGATACGGTTAATCTCCCCTTGGACCATTTAGCCGGTTTGATCCATAGATGTAAGGTTTTTATCTCCAATGATTCCGGGCTTATGCATTTAGCTTCCTCACTCGGCATTCCCACCATCGCCATTTTTGGGCCCACTCATCCGAAATTAGGATTTTCTCCATTGGGCTTAATGGATAAAGTGTTAACTTCAAACGAAAAATGTAGCCCTTGCAGTCCGCATAGTGAAAGGAAATGTTATAAGGATAAAAGATATTGTATGGATAAAATCCTTGTTTTAGATGTGGTGGAAATAGTGGAGAGGCTTATGCGAAGTCAAAGGGTAGTTTTCATCGATAGAGATGGGACTTTAGTTGAGGAGAAAAATTTCTTATCTAAAGTTGAGGAAGTCAAGTTTATCCCCGGTTCGATCGAGGCGATCAAAACCTTTAAAGACTTGGGCTATAAAGTGGTGGCGATCTCCAATCAATCGGGAATTGCCAGAAAGATTTTGACAGAAAAAATAGTCGAAGAAATTAATGAGTATATTCAATCGGAGTTAGAAAAGGAAGGTGCAAAATTAGATGGTATCTATTATTGCCCCCACCACCCTGATGATAATTGTTCCTGCAGAAAACCGGAAACCGGTTTGCTCAAAAAAGCTTCTGAAGAGCTCAACTTAGATCTAAATGATGCTATTGTTATCGGAGATAAATCGTCTGATGTTTTGTTAGGAAGGAAAATTGGGGCAAGGTCCATTCTGGTCTTGACCGGATATGGTAAAGAGGAACTTAAAAAAATCCAATCGGTCTCAAAAGAATCAAAATTTTTGAAACCAGATTTTGTCGCTAAAGACCTTTTTTCTGCTTCACTCTGGATTAAGGGAAATAGTTTTGAGAAAAAGATTTTGGAACCGAAATAAACTATGCTTTTGAAAAAATTGATTGTTGGCGAATTGGAGACCAACTGTTATATTTTGGGAGATGAAAAAACTAAAGAGGGGGTGGCGATTGATCCCGGTGGGGATTTGGATTTGATTATGGAAAATATTAAGAGATTTAATTTAAAGATAAAATATATAATTTTGACTCATGGCCATGCAGATCATTTAGGGGCTTTGAATGAATTAAAAAAAGAAACTAATGCGCAAATTTTGATACATGAAGAGGACGCAGATATGTTGACTGAGCCGAGCTATAATCTCTCTATGTTCACTGGCAAAGATATTGTCTGCCCCAAAGCAGATAGGCTATTAGAAGATAGGGACAAAATAGATTTTGGTAATTTAACCTTAGAGGTTCTACATACGCCCGGACATACCTCTGGAGGGATTTCTCTTTATGTCGATAAAATTCTTTTTACCGGAGATACCCTCTTCTGCGAAGGGGTGGGAAGGACAGACTTACCAGGATCGTCATATGAGAAGCTTTTGAGATCAATTAAAGAAAAGTTGTTCACCAAACCGGATGATACCAAAATCTATCCCGGTCACGGCCCGGAATCGTCCATCGGCTGGGAGAAGAAAAACAACCCCTGGATAGTGGAGGAAGTTTGATCGTCAAGATGTCGTCAAGACTCTTCGAGCTTCGCATAGACCAGTTCTCCGATTTTCACGTCCACCCAGATTATTCACTGGATGCTAAAGGGTCAATCGACGAATATTGCCAGATGGCTTTAAAAATTGGATTAAAAAGAATCTGTTTCACCACTCACTATGATACTGATCCCGAAAGAAAAGAGATCGACTATTTTTTCAGAGTGGATGGGGAAATAGTTCCTTTAACTCCCCAAGTAGTCAACCGGTATCTTGACGATGTGAAGAAGGCTAAAAAGAAGTATGCTCCTTTAGGTCTTGAAGTCTTAGGAGGACTGGAAGTGGATTATGCTCCCCATATCGAAAAAAACTTAAGAAAAGAACTATCCAATTTTGAATTGGATTATATCTTAGGCGCGGTTCATTGTATGGATCATATTGCTATAACCTCGCATTTAGAGGCAGAAAAATATTTTAAAAGAAAAACGGTAAAAGAGTTGTGTAAAGAGTATTATCAGCTAATTACTCAAGCTGCAGAAAGTGGTCTATTTGACTGTATTGCCCATCTGGATGGTTATCGTAAATATGGTCTGGATTTCTATGGAGAAGAGATTATGACCGCGCATCGAGATTTTATTGAGCCGGCTCTTTCCTCATTAGCAAAATACAATATAGGTATAGAGATCAATACCTCTGCCATAAGGAAAGGGCAGAAGGAATTTTATCCTTCAAAAGAGATTTTAAATTTATGTAAAGATTTTGGAATTAAAATTGTCGCTTTGGGCTCAGATGCGCATAAGGTAGAGGATTTAGGAAAAGATTTGAAGGAGGCATTTTCTTTAGCCCAGGAGTTTGTTTCAAAGGAAAAATGTAGGGGCGGGATTTATCCCGCCCGCAATCCGTAGGGGCGACCCATTGGGTCACGAGTGTAGGGGCGAACCTATGTGTTCGCCTGAGAAACCAATTCGGGTTCGATGAATCGAACCCCTACGAAAAAAGATAATCAATGAAATTCGAAGATCGACTGAAAAGTTTTGAAAGATTTATCTCCAACCGAAAGGTTGAAAAACCAAAGGATTCAAGCGATTTATCCTTGACGGAATATCTGGAGGGGGTGGAGGTTGAAAATATTTATGGAAAGTGTCTTAAGGTTGACAAAGAGTTTACTCTGAATTTCTGTCACGGTCAAATATTAATTTCAGATGGATTGAAGTATGAAGGGCAAACAATAGCGAAATTTACCTGCGACGAAAAGCTCTCTTCTTTTGATCCACAAAGAACGGTCTTTTTGGATACCGAAACCACCGGCTTGGCTGGCGGAACTGGGACCTATCCTTTTTTAGT
>Ga0315291_10000051_pt1 | contig 122295 bp, 66 predicted proteins | sample YL17G12_20_MG_FD_203070 | JGI IMG/M metagenome (GOLD analysis project Ga0315291, IMG submission 203070) | Sediment microbial communities from Yellowstone Lake, YNP, Wyoming, USA - YL17G12_20 | ecosystem: Environmental > Aquatic > Freshwater > Lake > Sediment | place: USA: Wyoming | collected... | reverse complement strand
GAGCTACTGCGGCTTGAGTGGTTCAAAGAAATACAGGTAGAAATAGGTTTGGTTTCACGAAAGGATTCCGGCGTTCAGTTCACCCTGTCCGTCCAGTCCAGATTGAGATACGGCTCCTCGGTGTTGTGGGACCAGTGGCGCGTAAGCGTCGTCCCGCCGGCGTTGAGCTCGATGTCTATGACTATGGTGTACCGCTCGTACTGGCTTCCCCTGAATGTAAGCGCGTCGAGCTTGGCGACGCCCATCACCGGCGGTATATCGCCGATGGAATATTCCTTCTTGCCCATTTCGTAGTCGGTCGAGTTCACGACCGCTATCGTCAGGGTCAGCGACTCCGCCTCGTTCGTTCCCGTGTTCGTTATCTGCGGGTCGACGTTGATGTTGTTCAGGACCGACTCGTTGTAGAACACCCGCACGCTCAATTCGGTGCGCGGGATGACGAAGAAGTACAGCGCCGGTATCAGGATGACGACGAGCGCGGTGACGAGCGCGATCCTGCGGCGGCCCCTGCGCTTCTTCCTGAGCGCCTGGAGCGCCTCTTCCCCGCCCTCGTCCTCATCGGCCATCTTCAGCCTCCCAGCAGGCTCCACATCAGGGTGGCCATCGGCATCGGCATTATCAGGTGCTCGTCGCCCTTCGAGGCCCCCGTGGCAAAGCCGTTCTGGACCAGCTGCACTCCCGCCGGGAGGCCGCCGGAGGAGCGCGAATCGGCCAGCACCAGGTTGGCGTTGCGCTGGCCGCCGGCATCCAGCCTCGAGGTCAGGCTCATGTGGACGGAGCTGGCCTCCAGCGAGGATATCCGGAAGACGGGGAAGGCACCGAAGACCAGAGACATGCCCAGGTCCACCGACCGGAGGTCCTCCATGAACAGGCCCAGCGCCGTGATGGCAAAGCCTTTGCGGTAGGGCATGTCCCGGACGCGAATGTACAGTTCGTCGGTGCCAAAGGAGCGGAGCTTGTACACGCCGTTCACGTTCCGGGCCGAGAGGAGCTCCCCGGCGTCCTTCATCTCCACCTGGTAGGAGCTCCGCTGGCCGGTGGCGCGGCCGTCCAGGTCGACGAAGAGGTCCAGCGAGCCGGTGTCGGCCGAAACGGACAGTTCCGGGAGCTTGTTGGGAGCGGAAGAGGTGGCCTCGAACTTCTCCGGCGGGGCCATGGAGACGTCCACCGTCCTGGGAATGTCGTGCAGCAGGACAGTGCTGGAGCGCCATCTCTCGTCGACCAGCCGGGAGCTCTTGATATAGAGGTACTCGAGGCCCTCGGAGGCGCGGTACCCGAGGTCGAACCGCCCGGCGAGGAAGGCGTGGATGGAGAGGTCAGGGACCAGCGCGGAGGCCAGGACCATCACGCGCGTGTTGACCGGCGCCAGGCGCGCTATGGACGCCAGGAAAGGCCCCAGCGGCTTCGAGGAGCTGAAACGAAGGTCGGCGCTCAGCACCTCCCGGCCGTAGGTCGTGTTCTGCGTGATGTTGGCGTCTATCCGGAGGTCAACCGAGGACGGGATGCCGGTCATGTAGGCGAACATGTCCCGGCCGGCGATGCCCCGAAGATCGAAGAGCATCCAGTCGTATTTCGGGTGGAAGCCCTTCATCTCGACCGAGATGTTGAGCGTGTCCCCGTTCGTCCTCGAGGAGATGTAGGTCTCGCGCGCCAGCCGCAGGAACAGCTTGGTGTTGTAGTAGGACGTGTTGGTCCCCGGGACCTGCACATGCCGCGACGTGATGCCGTGCGTCCAGGGCGCCTCGGTCAGGTTGCCCTTCTGTATGTCGCCCACGAGCGTCGTGTCGCCTGCGGTGCTTATCGAGAATGTGGAGTTCTGGCCTATCCCTGACATCTGCTCGTCGACGAACCCGGCCACCTGGCTGGCAACGCCCAGGACATCGGCGCCCAGCCGGGTGATGGCGAACACGGCCGACGAGAACCCGAACAGGCTCGTGGCGTTCATGAGGTCGGGGACCTTCAGCCCTCCCGCCAGCAGGTTGGACATCCCGATGGCGATGCGGGACGGGAGCGGCGAGATGAGCAGGCGGGCCCGCAGGTTCTCGCTCCTGTTCTCGATGTAGACCTGGAGCGGGTCGGGGCTGCTAAGCGAGAGCTCCAGCATCCCGTTGGGGCCGGTCGAATATCCGGCCGAGCTCAGGCCGCCCAGCGACGCGCCGAACATCGTGCCGTCCGGGCCCGAGCTCGTCAGCAGGTAGTTGCCCTCGAGCGCGTACATGTCCGCGTTCGTCGAGAGGATCTCCAGCCGGCCGATGGTCTGGCCCTCCGTGGCGTTCATGAAGAACCGGTCCGGCTTTTGAACGACCGTGAATGTCGTCGGCAGGTCCCGCAGTGATATCTTCAGGTACTGGCGGCCCTCCCAGCCCAGGTAGTCGAAAGAGAGCACCTTGTCGCTCATGTAAAGCGTGAGCGTCCGGTTCTCCTTGTCCACGTCAATGACCAGCTGGGACGGGAGCGGGTTGAGCTCCAGCGAGGCGTTGGATCCCCGGTTGTCGTCAACGAAAACCGCAGTGAACCGCTGGCGCACCGAAGTGCGCAGGTCGATATGGTTGCCGCGCCTAAAATCGGCATGGAACCCCCTGATGCCCTCCAACCGCGCGCTGAATGAGGCCTCCATCAGCGGCGCGACCGACGGCGGCAGGCTCAGGTTGTAGAACGCCAGGAACGACCCGTCGCGCAAAACGAACGGCCCGCTGGCAAGCCAGAGCTCGATCGCGCCTATCTGTTGTCCCGGTGGCAAGTCCAGCGAGCTCCAGCCGGCGCGCCCGGGCATGTTGACCAGGTTCTCGGGTATAGAGCGAAGAGTCCGGGCAATGGTGTAGAACTTGCCCGAGAGCCGGACCATGACGTTGTCGAGGATGCGGGCGACTATCCCCGCTCCGGGGTTGCCGACCGCCCCCGTCGAGGGCCGGGCGACGTCGAACGTCCCCGTCAGGGTGATGCTGGTGGGTAAATCCGTGATCCGGAGGTGCATGTTCTTGTACTCGGCGGCCCGGCCGCCGTAGAGCTCGTACTCGTCGTATACGACCAGTCCGATTGCCTGCGACGATTCGAAATGGATGTAGCCGTTCGGCTTTTCGTCGGTCGAGAGGTTGTCCAGCCGAAGCTCCATGAAGTCCGGCAGGTCGTGGAGCTGGATGAGCCCGTAGGTGATGTTCTCCTGGTTCTCGACCAGCTCGGCGTCCAGCCTGACGCGTCCGGACGAGGTCCAGCGAAGATGGTTGAACGAGCTTGCAAAGCTAGGGCTGTCCAGCCACACCTCCATGCGGCTGGGGAGGCCGGATGCCCCGGCCCCGGGCGAAAGGCCGAGCTTTATCCAGCTGCGCTCGACCAGGTCGAGGTTCTGGGCCTTTGCGTAGCCGATGATGGCGGCGACCGATTCCAGCGGCGAGGTGGAGACCTGTATCTTGTACGGCCCGGCGACATCGACTATCTGCGTCCCGTTGCCTATGCCGAGAATTCCCGAGATGACATTGAGTATCATGTTCAGGGCGTCGCCTGTTGCGTGGAATTTTTCGGCCACGACGGAGGTGGCGTACTGCTGCGGGACGTCGGAGAAGTTGAACGATATCATCCACACGTAGTTCAGCCCGCGGTAGGTGAACGCCTTGAGGAACGCCACCTCCATCGGGAGCCTCGTCGTGGTGGTGGAAAGCTTCCCGACCTCGAGGCGCAGCCCTCCCGAGAAGTTCAGGCTGCCGGGGACGCGGAAGGGCGGCACCGGGCTCAGCGAGGGCAGCTGGAACGTCATGTTCTCGAAGATGAGCGATATCCGGGCCTGGATGTCGTTGCCGTTGTCGCCCGTGGAAACGTCATGGTCGGCGTCCACCGGCACCCACGGGTCCGGGTCGATGAGGCTGGGAGCGGAGATGTTGATGTCCAGCACCGGGCGGAGGAATCCCTTGGACCAGCTCCGGATGCCCTGGTAATTGGTGTACACGAGGTAGCTCAGTGGCTGGTTGAGAAGGAAGTCGATTATGGATGTTCCGTTGAGGGCGGTGTTGTTCCGGGCCTCGTCGAATATCTCCGGCTCCGCCAGGTCCGGTATCTGCGGGGAAACGAGCGTGTAGTTCGTGAGCGGGCCGGTCTTTTCTATCTTTCTGGGCTGGATGAGGTCCAGCGCATTTCGGGTCTCGCGGAGCACCTCGGGCGAATCGTAGCGGGTGCTCTTCTCCTGCTGGATGGCCGCCAGGTCGTCCTGGACGCCGTAGGTCGAGGAGGGCGCCTGGATGTCCGGTATGTCGCTTGCGCCCATCGGCAGAAGCTCGAAGATGAACACGGCGACCAGGGTGAAGGCCAGGGCCCGGCGCCAGCCGCCTTTCCCGTTACGCCTGCTCCGGCGCGTGCCCTTCCCGGGCGGATTCCTGACGGCGGCCGTTCCAAAACCCATAATGGGTAATTATGGCCGTATAGAGCTATTAAGCATTGTGGTACCCTGGCTGCTGCGGCCGCCGGGGCTTTGCCTGCCGTCAATAGCGGGAACGGGTCAAAACCTCGGAGCCGCCGGCGGTGACGAGCACGTCGTTCTCGATGCGGATGCCGCCCAGTCCGGGGAGGTACACGCCGGGCTCGACCGTGAAGACCATTCCCTTCTTCAGGACGTCCTTCGAGCGCGGGCCGGCGGTCGGCGCCTCGTGGACCTCGAGGCCGATTCCGTGGCCCGTGGAGTGAACGAAATAACAGTCCAGCCCCCGCTCCTTCAAAACGGCGCGGCAGGCCAGGTCGACCTCCTTTATCGGCCGGCCCGGCTTCACGAGGGCGGTCCCGGCCCGTACGGCCGCGGCCACGGCGTCGTAGGCCTCGGCCATCTTCCCATCGACATTGCCCTGCAGGACCGTTCGGGTAATGTCGGAGCAGTAGCCCTCCACATAGACCCCGAAGTCGCAGATGACGCTCGTGTTGCGTATCGTGAATTTCTCGTTGTCGTGGTGCGGGTAGGCCGAGTGCGGGCCGGCCGCGATGATCGTTTGGAAGGCCAGGCCCTGGCAGCCCCTCGCTCGCAGGAAGTAGTCGAGCTCGTTGGCGGCGCCCAATTCTGTGGGATTGTGCCGGAGCATCTCCGGAAGCTCCCGGGCGCCCGCGTCGGCGATGGCCGCCGCTTTCCGAATGAGGTCTATCTCCGATTGGTCCTTGACCGAGCGGAGCTTCTCGATCGCGCCGCTGGGCTTCATGCGGACGCCCTTGAGGCCGTCTACCTTCTTGTCGACGAGGACGCTTCCTATCCGCTTTTCGCCCAGCACCTTCTTGAGGGCCAAAAAGCCTTTCTTTGCGTCCGCCTTCTTTCCGGGCAGGTTGCCCCAGATGCGGACCTCCTCGACATCGCACTCGAACTTGGTCCGGCTCGATTCGAGCCAGGAGGTGATGGCGACGGGCCCGTTGTCCCTGGTCACGACGAGAAAGGTCGGAGGCGCGGCGGTGTAAAGGTGCGTGCAGCACAGATACCGGATATTGTGCGGGTTCGAGACGACGAATGCTCTTGCTTTTGTCTTCTCAAGCTCGCGCCGAAGCGCCTGCAAGCGTTTCCGGTACATGTCCCATCGACCGCCTTTGGAGATGGTACTGTTGTCGTGTATAAAATATTTGTCATCCACGAGCTCGAATAGCCTTAAATCCGCCCACTGATTTGCCCCGCCTGGAAGTGGATACCGCTGCTGCTGAACGTCGAAACCCCGGTGCGACCGTCCGAGGATGAGGAGAAGGTCAGCCGCGCCATGAAAAACATCTTTCCCGACCTGGTCCTCCGACGCGAGGGCGACCGGCTCATCGGAGAAGGGAGCTCGATGGCCCGCTTCGGCGACCTCATCCGGCGCTACCGGATACGCGACGCGGCCCGCGGCCAGCTCCTCCACGGAAAGCGCGGCGACGACTGCACCGTATTCTGGCTCAACAAGCAGGCGGCCTACATGGACCGGGTTAGCTTCTCCGAGCGCCAGGCGCCCCTGGGCGACATCCGGGTCCGCCTGGAGGACGACAACATCGACCGGGTCATCGACAATTTGGCGCCGGACACCCGGCCGCGGGGGATGCGCCTTGCGCAGGAAAGGCGAGCGCTCGAGAAGGCGGAGGCGGGGCGGCCCAAGCTGCACATACGCAAGAAGCTGGACCCGAAAGAGCTCGTCGGAAAGGACCCGCTCGAGGAAGAGTGAATGAACAAGATAGCGGTCTCGAGCCCGTCGTTCTCGCATGTTCTGGTGGAGAAGCTGGCCCCGCAGATATTTTCCGAGTTCAGCGCCTGGGAGATCGTCGCCGAGCACCGGCACCACTTGTCCAAAATCCGGGGCTACCTGCGCGAATATCTCGGGAGCCATGAGGTCGAGCTCCGGGTCCACGCGCCCCTGAGCGACATCAACATCGCCTCGTTCTCCGACCGGGTGCGACAGGCATCTTTGGCCGACCTCCTCGAGACGATCCGCATATCCGGGGAGCTGGGCGTCAAGTGCGTCACGGTCCACCCGGGGCTGGTCTCGCCGACCTCCTCGATGGACATCGAGCGTGTCCGGGCGCTTGTCAGGGAAGCCACGCTCTGCCTTTCAAACGCCTCCGAGGAGCACGGCGTCCCGGTGGCCATCGAGAACATGCCCAGCATGCGGTGGCTCATATTCCGCGAGCCTGGGGAAATCCTCAAACTCATCGAGGGGACAGAGCTGGGAATCTGCTTCGACGCCGGCCACGCCCACACCTCCGGCAACACGGATGACTGGCTGGAGCTTGCGGACCGGTTCATCAACGTCCACCTGCACGACAACCGGGGCGAGCGGGACGAGCATCTTGTTCTGGGCGAGGGGACGGTCCCGTTCGACAGGATATTGAAATCGCTTCACGGGGTGTACCGGGGTACCTATGTCATCGAGAGCGCCGACCTGCCCCAGGGCGTCCGGAGCCGGGAAATACTGGGCAAGTTGCTGGGCTAGATTTCCAAAAGTTTTCGGACGCGCGTTATTCTTTCCTCCTTGGGAATCCTTTGCGTGGCCGGGATGCGATCGCCCTGAACTTCGAGGTGGAACGGCCTCTTCTTCACCTCGTAGAACACGCCCAGCGGCAGCTTGTCCCGGCGCTTGACCGCGCGCACAGCATCGTCGTATGTTGCCGGGGGTTCCTGCATTATTTCGGTGCTCTTGTTGTATTTTTCAAATGTGTTGTTGAACGACACGCAGGGCTGCAGTATCTCCACGAACGAGAAGCCCTCGTGCTCGATGGCGCGCACGATGAGGTCTGCAAGATGGTCCACCTTGCCCGCGTATCCGCGGGCGACGAATGTCGCGCCAGCCTCGAGCATCAGCGCCAGGGCGTTGAGCGGGTCCTCGGGATTCCCCAGCGGCGTGGACGGGCCCCTGGCCCCGCGCTCGCTCATCGGGGTAACCTGACCCGTTGTCAGGGCGTAAATGCCGTTGTTGTGTATCAGCGCGGTGATGTCGGCGTTGCGCTTCGCCGCGAAGATGAGGTGCTCCAGTCCCTCGCCGATGGTGTCGCCGTCCCCGACGCTGGAAAACACCTTGAGCTCCGGGTTGGCAAGCTTTATTCCCTGCGCCACCGCCAGCGCCCGCCCGTGGAGCGTGGCAAAACCGGAGACGGCAAGGTAGTCGCTCATCTTGCCGTGGCAGCCGATGCCGGTGGTCTGGACGAGCTTCTCGCGAGGCGCCCCTTTCTTCTCCAGGGTCAGTATCGCCTTCTTGAGCGCGTTGAACAGGCCGAAATTGCCGCAGCCGGGGCACCAGGTGTTCTCGTGGTAGGTGGTGAGGTCGTCGGCCATCTCAGAGCACCTCCTTGAGGCTGAGCGCAAGCTCCTCCGGGTCGAAGGGCCTCCCGTCGTACTTCTTGATGACCGCTTCGGGCTCGACGCCCAGCCTGTCCTCGACGAGCTGCGCGAAAAGGCCGGTGGAGCTCTGCTCCACGACGATCGGTCTTTCGTCTGCTTGGCAGCCCATCGCCCACTCGGGGAACGGCTCGAGGTAGACGGGCTGGACCACCCGGGCCTTTTGGCCCGAGAAGCGCAGTGCCTCGACCACGGCCATCGTAGTCGAGCCGTAGGTCATGACTACCGGGCCCTCGTTGCCGAAGGTGTTCACCGCGTGCATGGCCTGGAGCTTCTCCCGGATGGCATTGCCCTTTCGGATGAACTTTTCGTGCATCTGGGCTATCATGCCCGGGTCCTCCGACACGAGGCCCACTTCGTCGCACATGTGGCTGGTCCACTTGTTGAGCTCCTTGGTCGGAGGGAAAAGCAGGGGAGTGACGCCGTCGTCCGTTATCCGGTAGCGCTTGTACTCCCCGCCGGCGTGCATCGCGGGCTCGGACCAGGCCGCTTCCGACGGATCCAGGTCCAGCGTCATGGTGCTCTCCGAGAGGTGCTTCTCCGTGAGAAGTATCTCCGGGACCTGGAACTTCCAGGCCAGGTCCAGGAGTTCGGCCGACAGGAACAGGGCTTCCTTTACCGTGCCCGGCGAGGCGACGATGCGCGGGAACTCCCCATGTCCTGCGCCGAGCGCGAACCGGAGGTCGGACTGCTCGTGCAGGGTGGCGGCGCCCGTGGACGGGCCGACCCGGGAGGAAAGAAGCGCCAGGACGGGCGTTTCGGCCATCCCGGCCATCGAGAGGGCCTCGACCATCAGACCGAAGCCGCCGCCGGCGGTGCCTATCATGCTCCGGGCGCCCGTGAAGGCGGCGCCGATGGCCATGTTCATCACGGCTATTTCGCTCTCAGGATGGATGACGGTCACGCCGAGCTCCCGGGCCTTGCCGGCGATGTAGTGCAGCGCCGACGAGGAGGGCGTCATCGGGTAGGCGAAATAGATGTCCAGCCCGCCGAGGTACGCGCCCAGCGTTATCGCCTGGTTCCCGAAAAGCATCGGGCGCTTTTTGTCTCCGCGCTCAAGATTGAACTTTTTGCCTAACTGGGGCGAGGCCAGCTCGTGGACCGTGAGGGCGAACACGAGGTTGGTCTCAAGATCGCGGGAGTATTCCTGCTTGACCAGCTTCATGATGTCCGAGCGGTCGAGGCCCAGCGCCGCCATCAGCGCCGCCACCGCGCCCAGGCCCATCTTCAGCTCCGGGTTGGGGAATTTCTTCGCCGAGCCGGTCAACGGCAGGCCGACGCCTTTCCAGTTGCCCGGGCCCATCGCGTCCGTATTGTGGACCAATATCCCGCCCGGCGCGAGATGGTCCTTGTGGATCTCGTAGGACCGCTTGTCCAGGCAAACGACGAGATCGGCCTTCAGGTAGGTGCCGGTGACCTGGCGGATGCCCGTCGTCACGGTCGAGAAGTTGTGCCCGCCCTTGATGAGGCTCTCGTACTCGTCCGCCTGGAAGACCTGGCGCCCCATGTCGACGAAAAGCGACGCCGCGGCCTGCCCGGCCTTCTTGACGCCCTCGCCCGCCTTTCCGCCGACAATGAACGTGAAGAGCTCCTTTTCCATGTGCATGCCTTCCTGGCCGGAACACGACCGTCCCGGAAAGATAATAATCCTATGCGCAGATTATTCACATAAACAGCAAAAACAGCGCCGCAAACGGCCACGAGAGCAGGTAGGGCAGGACAGGAGCTGCGGCGAACTTCCAATCGGTGCGGCTGGTTCCGTTGAACTCGATGAGCTGCATCGGAACCACGAAGATGGCGGCGTACACGACGAGGATCGGCGGGACCGCAATAAGCAGTCCGGCCGGGTTGGAGAATATGGCTCCGGAGCCGGCCAGCTCGTAAATGAGTCCTGTCGAGGCCGCCAGGAGCAGCGCCTCCTTCTCGCCGAAATGGTAGCGCTTCGACAGGAACAGGTACCAGACGGCGAACCAGGGGAGCCAGACCAGGCTGCAGAACACGACGTCCTTCCACAGCACAGGCATTGCGACGCGGTTGCCCAGCGCCCAGCACCAGGCCTCCTCGAGAGCGGAGATGCCCAATGCCAGCAGCGCAAAACCCAAAAGATTGTCCAGGCGCAGCCGGGCCATGATGGGGCGGACGCTCCTGCGGTATTTCCAGGCGAGGCCCCCGAAGATCGCGCCGAACGAAATGGCGAACGAGGCCAGGCTCCAACTTGCGGAAAGGAGGAAGAGTGCCAAGACGACGAGGAACCAAACTAGGATCACGGTCCAGGCCCGGTCCCACCGGTCGCCGCGCCAAAGCTCGCGCGCAGGCTGGAAGGGCCAGCCGGCAAATGGCCGCCCCTGTCCGACGAACGGCGCCGCTTCCATGCGCCCTCTTTCTGGGGAGAAGGGGTATTTCAAACCGGTGGAAAGACAGGTCCCTGCCTTCCGTCCGGAGGCCCAAGCTTAAAATAGGCCCGATCGATTTGCCCGACGAAGGACCATGAAGGGCTTGACGGTGGCGGTGCTGGGCGACGCGTTGCTGGCGGCGGAGCTGGGCAAGAAGGGCACTGTGTCGGATCTGAGCTTCTTCAACCTGAAGAAGGGCGAGGACAGCGTCACCTATGTCGTGCCGTCGCGCTACCCGGAGAAGCTCCAGTCGCTGGCCAACGCGCTGGCAATGGCGGACGCAGCCGTCCTGGTCGTGGAAAAGCTCGACAAGGAGCTCGGCGAGACCATCGTGGCCATCGATTCGTTCGGCGTGAGGAAAGGCTTCATCATTCTCAAGAACTACCTTTCGGCTGAACAGCTCCGGCCGTTCGTCGTCGGGACGACGCTAGAGGAGTTCCGGTTCCACGAGCTCGATGCGCAGGCGCTCAACGCCTCCGTGCTGGCTCTCGAGCTTCCGCCGGCCGACGGGCCGTGCAAGGTCCCCATCGACCATTTCTTCGACGTGAAGGGCGTCGGCACCGTGGCGCTCGGGACCGTCCGGCGGGGCGTCGTGAAACAGCACGACAGCCTGGTGGCTTTCCCGACGGCCAAGAAGGCGATGGTGCGGTCCATCCAGGTGCACGACGAGGACGTGCCGGAGGCGCCGCTCGGCGCCCGCGTCGGATTGGCGCTCAAGGGCATCGAGGTCACAGACCTCGAGCGCGGGATCATTTTCGCCCCGGCGGGCTCGCTGAAGGTCCCCGAAAGGCTCGAGCTCGGCTTTGCGGTCAGCAAGTACTGGAAGGGCCTCGTCAGAAAGGACATGGTCCTGCACGCCGCCTGCGGAATGCAGATAGTCCCGGCGCGGGTCGAGGATGTTCCCGACGAAGATCTCAAACCGGGCGCTACCGGCAATATAATTCTCAGGTTCGAAAAGCCCCTGGCCTGCGAGGCGGGTGACCGCATCATCGGGCTGGACCTGGATTCGAAAGGATTGAGGATAGCCGGGTACGGGATCTGCCCTTGATGACGAGGGTACAGGGTTCAGGGGTCAGGATTCAGGGACGAAATCAGGGTTCAGGGTCGAGGGTAAAGGGTTACTACAACGCCATGCCAGGACCTTTTACCCTGAACCCTCGTCGTCACCCTGTTCCCTGTACCCTGAACCCTCGTTCTTCCCCTGAACCCTCCACCCTGAACCCTGAACCCTCGTAACTATCGCGCCAGCAGTTTCTCGTTCTCCTTCCACACCATTCTCGGCACCGCTACAAAAACGACTATGTCGCCCTTCGGGTCGAGCGGCTCGCCCCGGTAGCCGCCGTACCGCTCGACGAGCTGGAAGCCGGCGCCCTCCAGCAGGGCCTTGAGCTGGTTGGGTTTGAGCAACCGGAGGTCGAATGCGCTGGACATCTCGCGGACGATGGCGCCGTCGTGCTCGACCTCCCAGCGGTACTGCACGTGCATGATGTTGCCGGCCGGGTTCACGGTCAGGGTCGAATAACGGATGAGCAGGTCGCCGTTTTCGAGCTCGACCTCCTTGTCGAGCTTCTCGGAATGGAGCTTTCCCGGCTGGGGGTTGAACGTGGCCACGGCCAGCAGGCCGTTTTCGGAAAGATGGTCCTTGAGGCAAGCGACCGCCCTGTCCTGGTCTTGGGGCGAGAGAAGGTGATTGACCGAGGAGAAGGGGAGTATGACGAGGTCGAACTTCCTGCGCAGGTCGAAGTCGCGGGCGTCGGCCTTGACGAGCTTCACGCGCCCTTGCACTTCGAGAGGCTCCTTTTCGAGCTTTTTTCGCGCCGAGTCCAGCATCTTCTCGTTGGCATCGATCCCGGTGACCTCGAAACCCGCTCTTGCGAGCGGGACCAGGATGCGCCCGGTGCCGCACATGACCTCGAGCACCGGCCCGCCGGCGCGTCTGGCCAATCCTGCATAGAAGTCGAGGTCGTCCACGTCGGCGTAGAACTCGTCGTAGAACTCCCAGTCCGTGTCGTACACGGCGTCCGTACGGTGCATCGGGGAACGTACGGGCGCCCTCGACGATAAAGTTATTTACGCCGGAGGTGCTTCGCTATTGGACAGAATGCCCGACAAGGTCTTCATCGGCGTCGCCTGGCCGTATGCGAACGGCTCGCTGCACCTGGGCCACGTCGCCGGGTCGCTCCTGCCTCCGGACATCTTCGCCCGGTATCACAGGCTGCGCGGGCGCCGGGTGCTCATGGTCTCCGGCTCCGACGAGCACGGCACGCCCATCACGGTCACGGCCGAAAAGCGCGGCATCTCCCCGGCCCAGGTCGCCGACGGCTACCACAGGGAGCATATCCGGGACCTGGCGCGCTTTGGCATCTCGTTCGACCTGTTCTTCCGGACCTCGGACCCCGGCCACAGGCAGGTGGTGTGGGACATCTTCACGACCCTTCTGGAAAAGGACCTCATCTACAAAAAGGAGGTCGTGGCCCTCTTCTGCCCGAAGTGCGAGCGGTTCCTGCCGGACCGGTACGTCGAGGGCAAATGCCCGCACTGCGGCTCGCCCGACGCCCGCGGCGACCAGTGCGATTCCTGCGGGAAGACGCTGGACCCGACCGAGCTGCAATCTCCGCGCTGCAAGCTCTGCGGGACAGGGCCGGGACCAAAAAGCACCGAGCACTTCTTCCTGCGCCTGGGCGCCCTCCAGCCGCGCCTTGAGGAATACCTGAAGGACAAGGACTTCTGGCGGCCCAACGTGCTCAACTTCACGCGCAACTGGATGCGGGAGGGCCTGCACGACCGGGCCATAACGCGGGACCTGACATGGGGCGTCGAGATACCGTTGCCCGGCTACGAAACGAAGCGCATCTACGTATGGTTCGAGGCCGTCATCGGGTACCTGTCGGCGTCCAAGGAATGGGCCCGGAGAACGGGCAGCCCCGATGCGTGGGCGGACTTCTGGAAGGACCCGGCCGTGCGCCACTTCTACTTCCTCGGCAAGGACAACGTCCCGTTCCACACCATCATCTGGCCGTCGATACTTCTGGGCACAGGCGGGCTGAACCTGCCCTACAACGTTCCCGCCAACGAGTTCCTTTCTTTCGGCGGCGAGAAGTTCTCCAAGAGCAAGGGCATCGGCATCGAACTGCCGCCCTACCTGGACCGCTTCGAGCCGGACCCGATGCGCTACTATCTGACCATAAACATGCCCGACACCCACGACACCGACTTCACCTGGGAGGAGTTCGTCCGCAAGAACAACGACGAGCTGGTCGGGACGTTCGGCAACTTCGTGAACCGGGTGCTGATGTTCACCCAGAAGAACTTCGGGATGGTCCCCGAAAAAGGGGAGCCTGACGAGCTCGACCGCGAGGTCGAACGGATGATACATTCCGCTTACGATATTGTCGAAAGGCACCTGGAGAACTGCGACTTCAAACCGGCGATGAAAGAGATAATGGCCCTGGCCGGGTTCGGCAACCGGCTGATAGATACGAAAGCGCCCTGGAAGCTCATACGGGAAGACAAGACCAAGTGCGGCGGGGCGATGTACGTCTGCCTCAACCTCACGAGGGCATTGTGCGTGCTCATCCACCCGTTCCTGCCGTTTTCCGGCCGGAAGCTCTGGAAGATGCTCGGCGAGCCCGGAGAGATAGACAACGCAAAATGGGAGGACGGAAAGGCGCCGATGCCCGTCGGGAGAAAGCTCCCGCTCCCGGCGCCTCTGTTCCGCAAGCTGGAGCTCGACGAGGTCCTGGGCGTCGCCCCCGTCAAGCCCTCACCGGCTCCCTCTATGCAGCCATCACAGGCGAAACCCGCCACGGAGCCCGGAAAGACACCACCTTTGGATCAACCGGAAAAGCCGGCGGCCCGGCCCCAGCCCGCTCCCCAACCGCAAAAGCCGCCGCCGCAAACGCCAGCGGCACAGGCGGCGCCGGTGGAGAAGCCCGCGCCGGTCCCGAAGGCCACCCCGCCTCCGGACCCCGTCGAGACCGGCAAGTGGTTCGACAAATGCGTAATCAAGATAGGTAGGATCCTCGAGGTGAAGCCCCATCCCAACGCCGACAAGCTCTACATCACGAAGGTCGACCTCGGGACGGAGCAGCGCCAGATAGTCGCCGGCATGAAGACGCACTACAAGGAGGACGAGCTGGTCGGGAAGCTGGTGGCGACCATCGTCAATCTGGAGCCGGCAATGCTCCGCGGCGTCGAGTCCGCCGGGATGATGTTCGCGTTCGACGAGGAGGGCGGAAAGCGGATAGCGCTCGTGGTCCCGGACGGAGAGGCAAGGCCCGGCGAGCGGGTCCTGGCGCTTGGCAGGCCGGTCGGTGTTCCGGTGGCCAAGATCGGCTTCAAGGACTTCGGCAGGATCGAGATGCGCGGCGCCGTTGCGGTTTCGGTCGAGGGCGAAACTGTCTCTGTCGAAGCGCCTGATCGGAAGTTTTCGGTGAAGGCCGGTCCCGCCTTCCGGCCGGGACAGTACATCGCCGCATTGATGGCAGAAACCCCAGCGGCACTCGTGACCGAATCGGGCGTTCCCCTTACCCGGGAACGGGAGATAGCCAATGGCGCCAGGGTCCGATGAGGTGAGGTTCGACCTCCACCTGCACACGACCCATTCGCCCGACGGGGAGATGACCCCGGCCGACCTGGTGAGGACCGCCGTGGCAAAGGATCTCAAAGGGATAGCGATCACGGACCACAACTCGACCCGGGGGATCAAGGAGGCCCGTGAAGAGGCCAGGAAGTTCGAGGGCTTCTTGGTCATTCCCGGCATGGAGGTCTCAAGCAGGCAGGGCCATGTCCTCGCCCTCGGGGTCGAAGGCCCGATAGTGTCGGGCCTTGAAGTGGCCGAGACCGTCGAGAAGATACGCGCCGCCGGCGGCCTTCCGGTGGCGTCCCACCCGTTCCGCCGCTTCACCGGGATAGGGGAAGATTGCATCCGCTCGGCGCGGTTCGAGGCCCTGGAGGTCCTCAACGGGCGGTCGCCCTCGAGGAAGAACCTGAGGGCCTGCCGCCTGGCGGTGGACCTCAAGCTGGGATTGAGCGCCGGCAGCGACGGCCACAAGGTCTCCGAGGTCGGCCGGTGCTACCTCGTCGCCGACAGCGACCCGGGGAGCGTGGACGGGTTCCTCGAGATGATACGGAAAAGGCAGGTCAAGGCCTGGGGCCGGTCGGCCAGCTTCATCGAGGTGGCAAGGACCCTCACGAAGATAACGCGGGAGCTTCTCAAAAGGCGCGGGAAGAGGATCTAATCGGACGGCACCGCTATTTCACCATTGGTTTGTGTCGTATCTTCCTGGGCCTGCCTCTTGCGCAGGCGGCTGCGCCCTATCGGATAAAGGACTATTCTGGGGAGGGCCAGGGCTATCCACGACACGCCATCCAGCAGGTAGCCCACTGCTTTCATTCCGCCGTTGCCCGGGTACTTGATCCTCATGCCCCTCGACCAGGGCGCCGAATTGTATTGCCAGGAATAGGTCCTTATGTTCTTCCAGGTGAAGACCTTGGGTGACGGGCCGGCGGGCGCCGTTGCGACGGGCGCGGCCGGCCGGGCGGGGGCAGGGGCCGCCGGTTTTGCCGGCGCCGGCGCGGCGGGCTTCGCCGCGGCCGGCCGGGCGGGCTTCGCGCCGAAGAATCCGGGCTTGGCAGGTGCGGGCGCTTTCGGGGGCGGCGCCGCCGGTTTAGGAGCGGCCATTCCGGTCACCGCGGCCAGCTTGTCCTCGTTGATGGCCTTTGCGCCGCCGGCCATTCCGTCTGCGGCTTCGGCGGCCTCCGCCTTCTTCTCGTCCTCTATGTAAACGAACACCTTGGGAACGTCGAGCTTCTCCCCGTACTTCTGCTCGTAGCGCTCGAGCAGCTTCTGGCGCCGCTCCGTGGCGGACATCCGGTCGATGCGCTTCTCAACCTCGGGGAGGCTCTCGAGGCTTACCCGGACCTCGGGCCTGGGCGCCGGCCTCGGCGGGGCCCCGGCCGGCCGGGGAGGGAGTGCCGACGGCTTCAGGGGAGTGATGGGCACCTTCGGCTGAATAACGTTCGGGGCGGGGGCCTTGACGGCCTGCTTCTGCTCCTTCCTGCGGGCGAAGAAGCCCTTCTTTTCCGCCCCGGCGTCCTTTTGCTCCACCATTGAACAATCACTTTCCGTATCTATAACGCAAGATGATATTTTAGCTTTTCCACAGGGCATAACATTTAAACTCTGGAGCGAATATGAATCAGCGAAACCCATGAAGGGACCCAAGAAAGGCAAGGTCGTGGTGAAGAAGGCGCCGTCCCGGCCCGCTCCGAGGCCAGCCCTTGCTCCCCGGCCGGCATCCCTGCGCGGGGACCTGGATGGGGACATGGACGGCGCGCCGGAGGACGATGCTCTGGTACAGCCGGTCGGGGAGGGCGAGGAGACCGACCTGGAGCGGCCCAGCTACGGTACCGAGACGGAGCAGGGCCGGCACATCCTGGAACTCCTCGAGAAGCACCAGGAAGACGACGACCTGCCCCTGTCGAGGCGGGGCCGGACACCGGCCGTGAAGCGGTTCGAGCTGGTCGAGCACACGGCCGACGTCGGCATCAAGGCTTTCGGGGACGACCTCTGCGAGGCGTTCGAGAACGCCGCCCTGGGCATGTTCAACATCATCACCGACCCGTCCAAGGTCGGCCAAACGCAGGACTTCGAGGTCACGATAGAGGGCGAAGACCTCAAGGCGCTCCTGCACGAGTGGCTCTCCCAGCTCCTGATACTGTCCCAGGTCAACGGGATGCTCTTTGGCGGGTTCAAGGTGGAGATGAGGCCCCTGAAGTTCGGGATGGGGCTCACCGGCCAGGCCCTCGGGGAGCCGGCCGATCCCAAGAAACACGTCTACAAGACCGAGATAAAGGCGGTGACGCACCATATGCTGGAGGTCCGGGAGCACCCGCCGATGGTAAAGGTCCTGTTCGACATCTGATGATGGATCTTCATAAATAGATGGCGGAATGAACAATCTTGCATCCTATTTAATATACCAAGAAATGCCAGGAACAGGGATATGAGCCGCATGACGAAGGGCGCGGGGACCGCCGGTGTCTCATTTTTGCTCCTTTCGACCTGCCTCGTCAGCGCGATCGTGACAGCCTCCGATGCTGGATCCGGTGACGTTCGTTCCTGCGCCGGATGGGCCGGTGCCGCCCTGGAGCGCATCCCGGAGGGAAGGTCGGGCGGCGATGCCGGCGGGGACGGCTCGGGAGAAGCGTCCCCCAGGGGGCCGGCGCCATACCCGGGATACGAGCTTCCGAGCGAGGCGCTCTTCAAAGAACCGCCCAAGGAGTATCGGGTGCTGCCCATCATCACCGACAGGGTCGACGGCGCCAAGATGGAGAAGCTCGATTCTTTAGGGGTCGGAGGGCTCGTCGTCAACACCTGGAACTGGAACGACACGGGCTTGCAAACCGCCATGAGCAGGAACTGGACGATGTGGGCCAATGATTATTACATGTATCCAAGCGGGAGCGCCAACCGTTTCGGAGGGGTCCAGGAGCGCTTCTGGAACCCGGGGTTCGAGGCACACCGGCTCGGGATTTGGCCAGACGGCTGGCAGTGGTCGTACTACGATTGGCCGAGGTACGACCTGTCCGGGGCACAGGCCCACTCGGGCACCGGGGCCGTCGCGGCCGACGACCTGAACTGCTTCTTCTGGACGCTGGGCGCGGTCGGGGGCTGGGGGTACGATTTCAGCGTGTGGGCCCGGGGCGAAACGGGCAGCGAGGCGGGCAGATTGGTCGTCGGGTGGTACGATACCGATGTGTTCCTATCATTCAACTACACCGTCTTCCAGACCGGCCCTGTGTACGGCAGGTTCTCGCTCCAGGCGGCGGCTCCTCCCGGGGCGAACGTGGCTAGGATAATAATCCAGGGCCACCAGACCGGCCGGTATGTCTGGTTCGACGACGCGATGGCGAGGCGGGTGGAGCCCGCGCCTGCCGACCGGGTCGCCAACGGCGGCTTCGAGGCCGATGCCGACTCCGATGGCGTTCCGGACGGCTGGACACCGGCCGGTGGACCCTTCTTGGACCGAAACGGCACAGCGTCGCAAGGCGGCAATTCGGCGGTGAGGGTCAACTCGACGGATATCTACTACCAGATGGTCACGCGAATCTCGGCCGGCGACGAATACTACCTCGGGGAATGGATCCGATCGGATTCGGGCGCCGGGGCCGGAGAGCTGGCCGTCCTATGGCTCAACCTGACATCGATGAATGTGCTCGGATTGGCGTACAACTTCTTCCTCGTGGGCACGGCCTATGCCTACTTCGACATGACGGCCACTGCGCCGCCGGGAGCGGACCTGGCGGCGGTCGTCGCCCTTTCCGCCGGGAGCGCCTTTATCTGGGTGGACGGCGTCGTCTTCACGGATTCTCGGCTCTGTAACGGCGTCAGCCGCGGGCCCGTTCTCGACGGCCACCCGGAGCTGGAGCAGCAGGGCCTGTATTATGCATTCGAGAATGTGACGGCCCCGGCCGCCTCCAACCTCGCGATGCCCCCCGGTGAGCAGGTGTCGACCGTCGCAGCGCCGGTGCAGGCCGACGGGTCAGTCGACCTCGGTGCGGAGCTGGACCTGTCCGCCTCCGTTACGGACGGGAGGGTCGTCTGGCGCCCCGATTCGGGCACCTGGAGGGTGATGGCCTTCACGCAGGATATCCTGTACAACGGGACCGAGGTGGACCCGGCGATCTGCAACATGCACCAGATAAACGTCCTGAACCGGGTGGCGGTGGAGCGCTTCATCGAGGAGATGTACGAAAAGACCATTTTCGACAAGACCTCGCAGTACTTCGGCAGCCTCCTGAGGGCATCGTTCTCCGATGAGGTCTCGAGCCTCGCCGGATACATACTGAGCGGCATGCCATATCCCGTCGTCGCCTGGCTCCAGGACGAAATCAACGGGCTGTACCTGACCGACACGTTCAGCCGGCTTCACGGATACGACCTGCTGCCGGTGCTCCCGGCCCTGTGGAACGATGTGGGCCCCAAGACGGCGAAGTACCGCGTCGATTTCTACAACACCACCGGCTACCTTCAGGGCGAGGCATATTACGGCATGGTGGGCGACTGGTGCACCCGCCACGGCATCAATTTCTCGGGCCACCCGCTGGGGGAAGACAGCCTCATCCAGCAGTGCGCATTCTACGGGGACCTTTTCGAATGCGTCAAGCGCATGGGCTATCCCGGCATGGATACCCTCCTCCATCGGGCCGGCAACCTCGACACGGACCTCATCGTGCCCAAGTTCATGAGCTCCGTGGCCATCCTGTACGGAAAGCCGCACGTGATGACCGAATATTCCGTGTCGTCGAACGACCAGAATTACCGGAACATGACGGCCGTGGCCAACTGGGAGGCGGTGCAGGGAATTGACACCGTGACGAGCTTCTCGTTCAACATCGGCTCGGTGCCGGATGCCGACCTCAAAAGGCATTCGGAGCACGTCGGCCGGACGAACTACATGCTCAATCAGGGGATTTTCAAATCGGACATCGCGGTACTGTACCCGACCACGTCGATGCAGGCGGATTACATCCCGAAAAACGACTCCGTATGGAACCTGGACGCTTTCGGCGGCGCCGGCCGCGAGAGGTCCTTCCGCGCCCTTACCACGAGCCTGCTTTCCGGCCAGCTGGACTTCGTGTACATGAACGACGAGAGCGTCCTGGCATCGGCGGTGGACGGTTCCGCGGCCGGAGGAGCGCGCCTAAGACATGCCCTTTCGGCCCAGGATTTCAAGGCCGTCATATTGCCGGAGATGGATGTGATCCGGACGGCGACCATGGAGAAGATATGCGAGTTCTATGACGCCGGCGGGGTGGTCGTGGCCGTTGGCGAACTCCCCTCGGATTCGGCCGAGAACGGCACCGACCCGTACATCGCCGGTCTGGTCGACCTTATCTTCGACACGGGCCCCGCCGGGCCGGACGGCTACAGCGTGAAGACCAACGGGAAAGGCGGAACCAGCTTCCGCGCCGGCGGCGACCTGGACGTCGTGCGCAAGAAATTGCGCTCGGCTATCTCGTCCGACCTGGTGATGGATGCCCCCGGCGACGCAAAAATATATTACATGAAGCGGTCGGCACCGGGGTTCGACATGTTTTTCTTGGTCAACAACGGGCAGTCGGTCTCCATGAACACCTACGGGTTCCGAACCCTCGGCGAGCCTTACTTGTGGAACCCGGAGGACGGCACGGTGACCGCCGTCAAATCCACGAGATACTCTTTCGACCCGTCGACGGGCTACACGACCTGCGATGACCTGGTCCTGAACGGCTTCTCGTCCGTCTTCGTGGTGTTTTGCAAACCCGCGCTCGCCCTGGGACCCCGAAACATCACATTCTCGCCGGCGACGCCGCTTCTGGGCGCTCCAGCAAGCATCGGTGTGGATATCCTCAATATCGGACCCGGACGGGCGAACGGGGTGGCCGTGGAGGTCTACGACGAGACCGGCAACGGGACCGCTACCCCAGTCGGCCGTGGATATCCGATACAGATAGACGCCGGCGGCTCGGCGCACCTCGACATCAACTGGAGCACGGCGGGCGCGCCGGGCAACCGCAGCATCCGGGTGGACGCCATCCTTCCCGACGGAACATCGGCGTCCGCCTGGGCGGCCGTCTTCGTCAATACGCCGCCGGTCGCGCGCATCGTGGTGGACCGGACCGAGGCGCTCACCCTGGAGTATTTCAGGTTCACGTCCAACTCGACCGACCAGGACGGTCCGCTTTCCAACTTTTCATGGGATTTCGGCGATGGGAACCGAAGCAATGCATCCTCGGCGTTGCATGGATTCTCGGATGAAGGGAATTACACGGTGACCCTTACCGTGACCGATGCGCTCGGTGCCGCATCCAGCGCGTCCCAAAACGTCACCGTCCTGAACCGGCCTCCCGACGCCGGCTTCGCCGTTTTCCCCGGGACGGACGGGAACGCCACCACCGAATTTTTGTTCAACGCCTCCGCCTCGAAGGACGCAGACGGCAGCATCCTCGATTTTCGGTGGGACTTCGGAGAAGGCGGGAGAGCGGCCGGAGCGGAGGCCTCGCACCGTTACAGCAGGCCCGGCGTCTACGGTGTCCGCCTGACGGTGACCGACGATGACGGCTCCGCGACCGGATTGACCGTCAACATCACGGTGGAGAACCTGCCGCCTGTGTCCGGTTTCTCTTTCGAACCGTCGAAAGGGAACGTGACCACCGTGTTCGCTTTCAATTCGACGGCCCAGGACATCGACGGCAACATCACGCGGTGGGTCTGGGATTTCGGCGACGGGACGAACGGGACCGGGCCTTCGGTGTCGCACCGCTTCCCGGGGGACGGGCTGTTCGTGGTGACCCTGCGCGTGACCGACGAGCTGGGCCTGCAGGGCGCTCCGTTGAGTGAAGATGTGAAGGTTTCCAACCTTCCGCCGGCCGCGGTCGCGGATGCCTTGAAAAGGGTCGTGGGTGTCGGGCGGCTCGTCACATTTTCCGCCGACCAGAGCGCCGACCCCGACGACCCGCAGACGTCGCTCCTGTTCTCGTGGAGCTTCGGCGACGGGAGCGATAACGCCACCGGCATCACGTCATCCCACGTGTACTTGCGTCCAGGGAGGTACGATGTCATGCTCACGGTGACGGATGACGACGGCGAAGCTTCCACGGCCCAAATCAGCGTCGAGGTAATGGCGGCGGCCGCGGTGGACGATGGCCCTGGCAGTTCACCGGCGGTCGGGGTCGGGCTGGCGGCTGTCATCGCGCTCGCTCTGGCCGCGGCAATCCTGGCCTGGCGCTCAAAAAGGGGCCCTCCCGCTCCGCCTCCGGCCGGCGGGGGCCCGGCGCCCTCAGCGGATCCCGGTCGGGTTGGGGATCCGGGCTCCGGGCGTAGCGGGGAGGCCGTTGCATGGCGCCCGGGGCATCTGCCGCCCGGAAGCCCCCCTAAATAGAAGGCCTTCCTTCGTTAGGGGCCGGGGCGAATATCGCCTGCCCCCATCGTAGGAAACGACAACCTATATATGGATGAAATGGTATTTGGACCCTACGAGGGTGATAGGATGTCTGCCCGCAACAAGATTAAGACTTATATCAGGGGATTCGACGAGCAGCTTGACGGTGGCATTCCGGAATGCAGCGTGGTCCTCCTGGTGGGGGAGCCCGGCAGCATGAAGTCTTCCGTGGCGTTCAGCATCCTGTACAACAACGCCAAGAACGACGCGGTCAAGGGCCTGTACATCTCCCTGGAGCAGAGCCGCAGCTCGATTCTGGACCACATGGAAGGCCTCGGGATGGACATGAGCGCGGTGGAGGACAACGTCCACCTGCTCGACCTGGGCCTCATCCGCAAGAACCTCAAGATGCTCGGCGACCAGACCTGGATGCACGTCTTCAAGATGTACGCCGAGAACCTGAAAAACAGCACCGACTACTCGCTCATGGTGCTCGACTCGCTCCCGGTCCTGGAGCTTCTGGCCCAGTTCAAGGAGCCCCGCACGGAGCTGTTCCAGTTCTTCGAATGGCTCCGGGAGCTGGGCATCACCACGATTCTCATCTCCGAGATGGGGGCCAACTCGACCTCGTACGCCAAGCACGACGAGGACTACCTGTCTGACGGGATCATCCACCTGAAGATGGAGAAGGTCGACGACGTCAACATCCAACGGAGAATCAGGGCCGTCAAGATGAGAAGCTGCAACCACAGCTCGAACTACTTCACACTGCTGTTCGGCGAGGGCGGCTTCCAGACCACCAAGGTCATCGGCGAATCGTCGTTCAAGTAAGGGGCTTCCGGCCCCTTTTCATTTCATCGGCCCAGCGGATGCTCTGCCCGGTCACGAGAAAAGCGACCACGGACGGAGCCGATGGCCGCAGGTGGGGCACTTGCGGTCCGTTGGCTTGACGCGGCTTTTGCATTGCGGGCAGGTGAGGGCCGGGGCGGCTTGGGCCGGCCTCGGGATCCGGGCGCCGCAGGAAGGGCACCTCACGTCCTTTGACGTGAGATCGGCAAAGCACTTGGGGCATTCCGGGGGATACGAACGCGTAGCCCCGCCCCTCATCCGATCAGTAATGGTCTTAAGAAGGGCCCGGAGCCGGGAATCTACCCCTTCGCGGGTCATGTCCGGGGTCTTGAGGTAATCCTCAAGCTCGGACACGTCGTAGCCGGCGCCCTTCCAGCCGTTCAGGGCGCTCCGAAGGGCCGCCAGCTTCGTTCGGCCGTCCCTGGTTTCGGCCCAGCGCATTGGTTTTGGCAAACCGACCCCCCTCGCATATTGGCAGGTCTGGATATATTTGTTATCTCGCCGGGCAACAACCCATAAATACGCGCAATCAACTGTCTTGGCCGACAACATATGGAAACCGCTCAGGTGAGTACCCTCACCCGCAAGCTCGCCCTCCAGAACGCGGTCAACTACTCCGGGAAGGCCTCCGACAAGGCGGTGCTGAGCAAGCTTCTGGCCGACCACAAGGAGCTCCGGCCGCAGGTGAAGGACCTGATGCCTGTCGTCAAGCAGGTCGTCGACGAGGTCAACGCCCTTTCGCCCGAAAAGCAGAAGGAGGCCCTTTCCGCCGAATTTCCCGAGACCAATATCAAGGAGGAGAAGCACGAGAAGGAGCGGACCCTTCCGCCCCTCACCAACGTGAAGGGCAAGGTGGTCATGCGCTTTGCGCCCGGCCCCTCGGGGCCGCTCCATCTCGGCCACACGCGCGCCGCGATACTCAACGACGAGTACGCCCGGCTGTACAAGGGCGACCTCATACTCCGGATGGAGGACACCGACCCGGACCGGGTGCTGGCCGAGGCCTACGACATGATACCGGAGGACCTTGACTGGCTCGGGGTCAAATGCACCTCGAAGGTCATCCAGTCCGACCGCTTCTCGATCTATTACGATGTGGCCAGGAAGCTTTTGGAGATGGGCGCGGCCTATGTCTGCCTCTGCCTGCCCGACGACTGGAGAAAGCTGAAGCAGCAGTCGCAGCCCTGCCCGCACCATGACGCGCCGGCGGAGAAGAACCTGGAGCTGTGGGAGATGATGCTTGCCCACTCCTTCGGTCCCGAGAAAGCGTCCCTCGTGGTCAAGACGGACCTTGCCCATCCGGACCCGGCCATTCGGGATTTCGTGGCCATGCGCATCGTGGACACGCCCCACCCCAGGACCGGGACCAAGTACTGCGTCTACCCGCTCATGAACTTCAGCGTCACGGTTGACGATCACACGCTGGGCCTCACGCATGTCCTGCGGGGAAAGGACCACCAGAAGAACACCTGGCGCCAGGCGTACCTCTTCAACTACCTCAAGTGGGAGATCCCGGAGTACATCCATTACGGCCGCATCTCGATCGAGGACGCCGTGCTCAGCAAGTCGGAGATAGACCGCGGGGTCAGATCGGGCGAGTACAGCGGCTGGGACGACGTCCGGCTGGGCACGATACGCGCGCTCGCAAAGCGCGGGATCCGCCCGGAGGCCATCCGCAAGTACTGGGTCGACGTCGGCACGAAGGACGTGGACATCCAGTTCTCCTGGCAGAACCTCTACGCCCACAACCGCGAGATCGTGGACGACATTTCGGACCGGTTCTTCTTCGCCTGGGACCCGACGCCCCTGTGGATATCGGGGGCGCCCCCTCTGGAGGGGCACGCCCCGTTGCATCCGGGCCACCCGGAAAAGGGCATAAGGAAGACGACGCTCGGCACCGTACCGCCGCGCCAGGCGCTTGAAAGACTGTTCAGCGCCGACTCAGACCTCCCGAAGGCGCTGCAGGGCCAGCTCGTGCTCGTGTGCAAGGAGGACCTCGCAGGCCTGCCGCCGGGGTCGAAGCTCCGCCTGAAGGACCTGTGCAACATCGAGCTTCGGGCGCCATTCGAGGCGCATTTCATCGGCAACGACCTTGGGATACTCAAGGAAGGGGCCAAGATAATCCACTGGGTGGCCCTGGATGGCGTCCCGGCGGAGGTCCAGCTCGAAAGCGGCGACTGGAAGCGCGGGGTCGCCGAGCCGGGCGCCAGGGATGAAATAGGGAAGCTCGTCCAGTTCGAGCGCTTCGGTTTCGTCCGGCTGGACCGGTGGGACGGCGCGCTCGGGCGGCTCGTCGGATACTTCGCCCACAAGTAGGGCGCGCCGGCCCGCAGATAGTGCAAAAGTATTATTATTCTCGGAAGGCATGCAAGAGTGCCGGTGATGGGCTTGTCCAAAAGACGTTCGATGGCTGCCGCGGTCGCATTGATCATCCTGAGCCTGGTTCCGACGGTTATCCTGGCAGACAGGATCTCCCCCGACGTTTCCATTGCGGATTCGGACATCCAGTTCTCCAACGACTTTCCCAAGGCCCTCGAAACCATAGTCATAAATGTCACGGTACACAACATCGGCGGGATGGACGCCACGGCCGTCACGGTCTGGTTCTACCAGGACAACGAGGCGATTCCGTTCACGCCGCAGAAGACCATCGCCAACATTCCGGTGAACAGAACGGGCACCGCCTCGGCGAACTGGGCGGGGCTCGTGCCCAAGACATACTCGATCAACGTGAAGGTCTGCTGCACCGCCGACACGAACCTGGCCAACAACGCAGCCTCGAAGACCCTCACGGTCGGCACGCCCTCCGGTCCGCTGGTTGTCGATATGTCCATCGACCCGCCCGCCTGCAAGCCTGGGCAGGTATTCTGGGCCAACGGCACCGTGAAGCTTGCGACCCAGCCCCAGCCCGGGGCGTCCGTGACGATCTCGGTGAAGGACCGGACCGGCGCCGCCGTCGGTACGCCGGTGCAGACGACCGCGGGCACGAACGGCGCCTTCGCCGCCAACCTGACCGCGCCGACCGGCGCAGGGGACTACCTGGTGGAGGCCGGCGCCAGCTCGGGAGGCCTCAATGGCAACGACACCGGGACGCTCCGGGTGGTCCTGCCCGACCTGCTGATAACAACAGTCACGTTCTCCAGCCCCACGCCGAAGGAAGGCGACGACGTCAAGGTCACCGCCACGCTGAAAAACAACGGCACCGACAGCGCCGGGAGCGTCTTCGTGGCCTTCTACGACGGCAACGCGAAGTTCGCCTCGGTCAGGGTGGACTCGCTTGCCGCCGGAAATTCAACGCCGGTCGCGGCCACCTGGAAGGCCTTGAAGGGCACCCACCAGATCAAGGCCGCCGCCGACCCGGACAACAAGGTGGCCGAATCCAGCGAGGAGAACAACGCCCTGACCGTCCCGATAACGGTCAAGGAGAAGGGCGGCGACGGCGCCGGCGGGAACATGCTCCTGATAGGCGGCGGGGTTGCCGTGATAGCCGTGGTGGCCGTATTGGCGGTCGTGCTCATGCGGCGGCGGAAGGCGAAGGCGGCGTGAGCCCTTGCCGGCCGTGCTGGAGGAGCTGTCGCAGGCGGTCATCGACGGCGACGGGGAGCAGGTGGCGGCGTTGGTCCGCCGGGCCCTTTCGGAGAACGTGGCGCCCTCGAAGATAATCAACGAGGGACTTATCGCCGGCATGAACGTCGTGGGCGAGCGCTTCAAGAACGGCGAGTTCTTCATCCCCGAGGTCATGATGTCGGCGCGCTCGATGCACAACGGCTTGACTATTGTCAAGCCGCTTTTGAGTGCAAGCGAGGAGAGAAGCAAGGGGACGATAATCATTTGCACTGTCAAAGGCGACGTGCACGACATCGGCAAGAACCTGGTGGCGATGATGCTCGAGGGCGGCGGCTTCCGGGTCATCGACCTTGGGACGGACGTTTCGCCCGAGCGGGTGGTTTCGGCCGTCAAGGAGCACTCCCCGCAGGTGCTGGCGATGTCCACCCTGCTCACCACGACCCTCAACCGGATCCCCGAGGCAATAAAGGCGCTCGAGGCGGCCGGGGTCCGCGGCAATGTCAAGGTCATGGTGGGCGGCGCGCCGGTCACGCAGGCGTTCGCGGACAAGGCGGGGGCCGACGGCTACGCGCCGGACGCGGCCCTGGCGGTCGATCGGGCGAGGAAGCTTCTCGGGCAATGACGGTGGGGTCGATGGAGGACGCAGGGAAGAAAGCGGACGCAGGGAAAACCCCGGAAAGCCCCGGACCGGCGTCCGGAGCGGGTGACATCCCCGTTCTGCAGGTGCGGGGCCGCACCGCCCCGGATGCCTGGGAGAAAAGCGTGCTGGACCTCTGGGAGCGGGGCGCGCGCGTGCGGACCGAGTACGACCGGGAGGGCGCCGAGCCCAGCCGCGACTCCACTATGATGATCGTCGTGGACGAGCCGCTGGCCGAACCGCGGATACATCTTGCGTTTCCCGGCGGGATCGAGGACCTCGAAAAGTACCGCCAGGAGGTCCTCTTCGGCGTGCACGACCACTGGATAAGGCCCGAGGAGGGCAAGTGGACCTACACCTACCACCAGCGGCTCAGCGCCTACGCCCCCGTGGCGGACCTGTCCAGCTCGCAGGTGAAAAGCCCCTTTGCGCCGGTGGACCAGATACGGTACATCATCGACAAGCTGGCCAGATCGCCACATTCGAGGCGGGCGCAGGGCATCACCTGGATGCCGACCGCCGACCCGGCCACGGACGACCCGCCGTGCCTGCAGAGAGTATGGTGCAGACTGCTTCCGACCGAAGAGGGCCATGCGCTGAACATGAACAGCCACTGGCGCTCGCGGGACGCCTACAAGGCCGCGTTCATGAACATCTACGCACTGACGGATCTACAGCGCTGGCTGGCGGAGGAGATATCGAAGCGGATGGGGAAGAAGGTCAGCGTCGGCCGGTATGTCGACATCTCCGATTCATACCATATCTACGGGGCCTATTTCCAGGAGTTCAACGAGCGGTTCCTCAAGCTCGTACGGGAAAGGCCTTTCGAAAAGCGCGTCTGGCGCACCGACGACCGGCGCGTGCAGGCGGCGATAAAGGCCGCCCAGGCGGAGCTTTCGGGCAAACCTTAATAACCCCACCCGTAAATTGTCGGGAATATGCCAGCTTTGCGCATCTGCCCGATGATGATTGTTTCGGCTTTATTGCTGACGGTGGCCGCGGCCTACACGCCGCCGCCCGCGAACGGGGACTGGACCGTATCGGACGTGACATCGATATCGGGGCAGACGATAACGCTCAACGGGAACCTTTACATCAAGGCCAACGGGAGGCTGGAGCTGAACGATTCGACCCTGAAGATGAACTGCGCAAGCGACGGCCAGTACATGATCAAGGTCGAGGAGCGCGGCGAACTGGTGCTGAACGGCACGACGGTCACCTGCACGAACACCAACTGGCGCTACAAGTTCCAGATATACGGGAAGGCCACGGTGACCAACAGCATTATAGAGGAGGTCTGGGGACCGTCGGACTTCACCGACTGGAGGGAAGCCGGGGTCTACATCAGGACCAATGACAGGTTCTTCTTCGACAACAGCAAGATAATCTCAGGCGTCCAGACAGGAATCACTATCAACAGTTCAAACGGGACGATCTCCAATTGCACCGTTTCGAACAACGGTGACAGGGGAATCCTTATTTACGGGGATGCGGCACCACTGATATACAAGAACACGGTCTCGAACAACGGGAGGCTCGGCATCAGCCAGACCGAAAACAGCCACGCGCGGATCACCCTGAACGAGATATACGATCATCGGAATATGAGCATAATGGTGACCAATGCGTACCCGATGATCGACCACAACACGCTCACCACGAAAACAGGGAATTATGTATTGTACGGGATATACAATCGGGGAGATTCCAACGCCACCATCGAGTACAACAACATCACGCGTTGCGAGTTCGGAATCAGCAGCGTCGAGACAGCCCATCCAATCATATCAAATAACACGATAGGTTGGAGCAATGACACAGGTATTATTTGCGACATGACCGCGCATCCCAGGATAGAATTCAATACTATCGATTCGTCCGGCGTACGTGGAATTTTCAACATGGAGTCTTCGACCCCGACGATCCTTCATAATATCATAACGGCCAATCCATGCGGCATCATGAACGCCGATGGCGCCTCTCCCAAATTGGTCGGCAATAATATATCAGGAGGGAGTATCGGTATCATCAATAGCAACAGGTCGGCCGTGGATATTACCGGAAACCATCTGGTGGACAACCTGGTTTGCGGGGTGTGGAATTGCAATGATACCCGGGTCACAATAAATTATTCAACCATAGAGGGATGCCAATTCGGCATATTGAACGACAATGTTCTCCCAGTCTTCATAAACAACAATACCATCATCAACAACAAGTTCGGCTTCTGGAACAATGGATCGGGTTCCCTCGATATCGACAACAACAACATCAGCGACAACTCTCAGGCAGGCATATACAATCTGAATTGGTCGCGGCCGGTCATTCGGAACAACAATATCACCTCGAACTTATATGTCGGCATCAACAATACGGAGAACTCCGCCGCCACCATCGAAAACAACGACCTGTCAAAAAATATCTTTTTCGGAATTACGATTTTCAATTACAGCAAACCCGTCATAAACAACAATACCATAACCGGCCATTACGAGGATGGCATCTTCATCGGCGACGCTGCAGAGGCGACGATTTCCGACAACAATGAGATATCCGGCAACCGCCGCGCCGGCGTGAGGTGCGTAAGTAATGCAACCGCGCATGTTCAGGAGAACAACACCATCCATGACAACCTGGAAGATGGTATCGCCGGTCAGGACGACAGCACCGTGGAAGTGTCCAACAGCACGATTTCCAGCAACATCCAAAACGGCATACGCGGCGCCGACCGCTGCACGCTGACTATAGAGGACAACAGGCTGTCCAACAACGGGGTCAACATCCTGGTGCAGGGCTGCAAAGGCAGCATATCCCGAAACAATATCATAGGGGGGAAATGCGGGATAAGCCTCTATGGGACCGAAACCTCGATATCCGACGTGGACATAGACGATTCCTCGTCGAACATGGAAAAGGGGATATTTCTTTCCAATGCTTCGCCACTGATACAGGGAACTTCCGTCAATCTCAGAACGGGATCTTCGATCAACTGCTTCTGCGAGGCCCGCTCGAGCCCGCGCATTTCCGGTCTCAAATTCGAAGGCGATGGGACATTGTACAAGGTGGTGGGGGATTCCCATCCGCGCCTGGTCGGCCACATGACCAACTCGAGCCGGCTGGACATCCAGGATAACTCTTCCATAATAATCGTTGACTCCTTCCAGCTCCGGGCAATCGATTCGCAAGAAAGGCCGCTGGATCGGGCCACCCTATCGTTCGATGGGATGAATCTGACCACGTTGCCCAATGGTTCGACCGAATGGAACGAATACGAGATCATCACCATAATGAAGATTGGGCTCTCCCCAACTCCGATAGATACGACATACAATGTCACGATCATGGTCGACGAGGACCGATGGACCTTTGAGCCTCGAAGCTTCGCAAATACAATTGATCGGATTTTCAAATTCAATTTCTGTCCGGCAATTGAGCCGATCCCCGACATATATGTCAACGAGGATCAAAGGTCCAATTTCGACCTTTCCCCTTTCATTTCCGACCGGGACAATGATACCGAGGAAATAAGTATATCGCTGTCCAATGGAAGCGAGGCAAACCGCAACGTCTCGATCGATGACAAGATGCTGGAGCTGTACTATGCCCTGCCAATAGACACCGATATCATATACATGACAGCAAGCGACGGCATCCGGAACCGCCATTTCGATGTGACGGTGCATGTCATCGCCAGGAACGACAATCACCAATATCAGGGTCCGTCGAAGCTGGTGCTCGAGGAGGATGTCCCCTATCATTTCGATTTGGGCCAATATATCATCGACGAAGACAGCAATTCATCCGAGTTTTGGATCGCCCAGGTTGACAACAAACGCCCCGACGCCGTGGAGTGGGCCGGCCTCAACCTGACATTCAATTACCCGGAGGGAATCACTTCGGACCAGGTCGTGATCACGATAAACGGGCTCAATCAGACAAGTTGCATTGCGATTCTGGACATCACCATCAAGCCGGTGAACGACCCTCCCGCGATTGCGGACATGCCGGTCTTTGAGCTGACCGAGGGCATCGAGGAGACCATCGATCTGTCCATATACATTATGGACCCGGATTGCCCGAATTGCAACCTAACTTTAAGCGTCAATAGCAAATTTTGCACTCTTATCGACGGGCTCAAGCTAACGTTCAATTACCCGGAGGGCGTGTTGACGGACAGGTTCCAGATAACAGTCTGGGACGGATTGAATCTGGTCAACAAAACGATCGTGATAAACGTAACCCCGGTGAACACGCCTCCCATCTTCCTGATGCGCCCGGGCTTCAATGCCATCGCGGGAAAGCCCCACACCGTTGATATTGGAAATCTGATATACGATCCAGACACGCCTCTGGCCAGGATCGTAATCCGCTCCGGCTCGCCATCCGTGACCATCAGCGGAACCAACATCACCCTCTATTATCCGGCGGACAGACCTTCCGGGACGGATACGATCAGGCTGATCCTGGATGACGGCAAGAACTCGACCACGTACGATGATATCCCCGTGAACGTCACGGCCCACAAGGTGGAGCAGATATGGACGACCAAATATTCCACCTACATCTACCTGCTCGTGCCATTGGCCCTGGTCGCCGGGGCGGTCGCGATACTGGCGGCCCGGCGGTACCTCTACGGCTGGTACGACATCAGGCGGACATTCATTGTCTACCAGGACGGCCGGATGCTGGCGCATGCGGGAGAGAAGGCGGACTCGGACGACGAGATGCTGGTCAGCAGCATGCTGACCGCGGTCCAGCAGTTCATAGAGGAGGCGATGAAGAAGGACCAGGCCGGGCCCATCCAGGAGTTCCAGTACAAGGACATGAAGATAGCCGTGGAGAAGGGTCGCCGGATCTTCCTGGCCGTCATCCTGAAGGGCTACACGACCGGCGGCCTGAGGAAGCAGATGAAGGAGATTGTCACCAGGATAGAGCGTGAGCACGAGAAGGAGCTCAGGGAATGGGACGGGAGGATGACCAGGCTGCCGCTCATCGAGGAGGCGGTCGCGGAACTGAAGAAGCTGGCCGGGAAGGGGCCCGGGACATGAGCCCTCGGCCTCCATCCGCGGCCTGCTGTCAAGGATATCTCCGGGCAACATATTAATGACCTGAATGCGTATAAAGGTGATAATTGCATAAGCTTATTAACCATAATCGCAATGGCAGATTGTTACCTGGAGGGAAAAAGCATGGCTGACAAGGACAAGAATCTATGGCTGCAACTATTCTTGGATGGCGACAAGGTCAAGGAGCTTTCAAAGGAAGACGAAAAGGCAATCAAGTGGGCCTTTGTCACTCCACTTTCCTATCTAAATAAGACGGTCTATTATTTTACGAGCGAGGAATATATGTTGCCGTGGTTGAAGATGGAAAAGCTCTTGGATATTTATGAGACTGCTGAAGAGAATCGCAAGGACGCCATAGCATTCATGGAAACCGATGAGTATAAGGATAACAAGGCTCGGATCAATAAAATCCAAAAGATACAAGTAGAGGGTGCGACCGAAAATTTCTCAAAAATTCTTGAGGCGTCGGACATCGACCCGTCGGAAGATGGCTTTATCGAGAAGGTAAAAAAAGGACAGAATAAATTGACGGGACGATTTTGCCATTCATCAATAGTTTTCGCGAAAACGTTATTCCAATCCGATGGTAATACTATTACAAAACCGGACCCGCAGCCATTGACCATCACCGAGCCTATGATTGACGATTTACGCAGATACGGCAAGTGGTTCCAACACATAAGTTCCGCCCATGTACTTGGCAAGGCTTTGGTCCTATACACTAAGCCAGGATTTCAAGGCTTTCAGAAATATCTCGTTGGCACGGGCTCCTATGCAGACCTGCGCGAATGGGACGACAAGGCCGAGTCCCTCCAAGATCTCCAGCAGACCTAGGATCGCCCTTTCAGCGGGGGCCTACGCCCCCGCCACTATCTTTACGACGTCGCCATCCTGGAGCACGTAGTCCGCCCCCACGACGCGGTGCGTCCTGGCGTTTATCGCCCGTATGAAGTGCTTGCCCAGGTCGGTGTGCACCTTGAAGGCCATTTCCTTGGCCGTGCTGCCCCGCTTCATCAGGTAGGCGTCGGGCAGGACCCGGCCGTCCTTGTCCGTGAGCTTGCCCTCGTCCTCGACGGGGTAGACGACTATCTTGTCCAGGAGCTTGAAGAACGCCTCCTCGACACAGCGCTGGACGCCGGTGCCGACCTCGCTCTTTGAAAGATATTCCTGGAACTTGTCCAGACCTTTCTTCTGGGCTGCATTGAGCTTCGAAGGGTCGGGGATGGTGAAATCGCGGGCGCCCGGGAGATAGTGGATGAGCCCGGCCTTGGCGGCGCGCCGGAGGCCCAGTTCGTACTCGGATGCCGTCGGTATGACGACATAGCCCTCGAGCTCCCGGAGCCGCTTTATCTTGTCGGGAGGCGCCAGATCTGCCTTGTTGGCGGCGATTATCATGGGCTTTGATTGCTTCCGGAGGGCTTGGGCGAAGGCCAGGAGGTCATCCTGGGTCCACTTGTGGAAACGGTCGGGCACGGGCGAGCTCCGGAGGGCCTGTTTTATGTCCGTGTCGCTCATTCCCAGCCCGGCGTACTTTTCGGCCAGGATGGTCTCCAGCTTCACGCTCTCGGCCTCGGTGCGCTTGGCCACACGCTCCCAGCCCTTCCCCAGGATGCCCGCTATCCACTGGTCTATCTCGCTTTCGAGGAACCGGACGTCGTCCAGCGGGTCCCGCGAGCCGTCGGGGCAGACATTGCCCTCGGCGTCGGTGCAACCGCTGGCGTCGACGACATGGACGAGCGCGGCGGCCTGCCGCAGGTCGTCGAGGAACTTGTTGCCCATGCCCTTGCCCTCGTGGGCGCCGGGCACCAATCCGGCGACGTCGATCATCTCGACGGCGACGAACCTGACGCCGTCTTCGCACTTTGAATTGCGCGGCGTGCACTGGACCTTGAAATCCAGATGGGGGCATTTTGCCTTGACGAAGCCGACACCGCGGTTGGCCTCGATGGTCGTGAACGGGTAGTTGGCTATCTGGGCCGGCGCCAGCGTGGCCGCCGAGAAGAAGGTGGACTTCCCCACATTGGGCTTGCCGACCACGCCGAGCTGCTCCATGGTGGCTCAATAGCGATGGGAAGATAAATAATTCCCCGTGGCGAGACAGGGTACAGGGTTCAGGGGTCAGGGGTCAGGGTTGATTCAGGGTTCAGGAGGTAGGGTTCAGGCGTTCCGCACCCTGTTCCCTGATTCCTGAACCCTCGTAGTCACCCGGTACCCTGAACCCTGACCACTGTACCCTTTCGTTCAGGTCGCGCGCCGCCTGACCATCACGTAGATCGCCGCCAGCCCGATGACCAGTATTATCACCAGCACAGCGACCAGGGCGATTCCCGGGACGGGCCCCGCCGTGACCTGGTCCTCCGGGGCCAGCGAGACGCTGAGCTCCCAGTGCTGGAGGACCGTGGTCTCGCCGTCCGAGACCTCGACCGTGACGGTGTTGGCGCCGGTGGCAAGGCCCTTCTTGCAGATGAACGACGAGTTGGCCTCGCCCGGGACGTTAAGGCCGTTGATCTTCCACCTGTACGAGAGGAGGTCGGCATCCGGGTCGAACGTGTCCACGACGAAGGTGAGGGGCTTGTTCTTGACCGCTTTCAGCACTCCGGCCGGCGCCGGGATGGCGCGCAGGATCTGGGGCGCCCTGTTCTTGTTTTGGACGGTCACGGTCCAGTTGTGGACCGCCGAGTCGCGGCCGTCGAACGCGCTGACGGACACGTTGTGCGTCCCGGAGGAGTTGTAATCCGTGATGTACTCCCAGGAGAGCTGCGCGGAGACCTTCACGCCGTCCAGCGACCAGTTGACGCCGACCTGGTCCCCGTCGGGGTCGCTCACGACGGCCCAGAAGGAGACCTTCTCCGTCTCGTTGATGGTCACGTCCCGTTCAGGGCTCCACTCGAGGACGGGAGGGCGGTTCACGTCCCGCACGGTCAGATGCCAGGTGCGGTTGACCGACCAGTACCGGTCGGCGACCGAAAGCCTCACCTCGTATGTCCCGTTGGACGAATGGTCCGTCCGGAAGCGGAAGTCCGGCAGCGGGTTCTGCACCGGCCGGCCGTTGACCGTCCAGAGTATCGAGAGGTCGTCCCCGTCGCCGTCGAACAGTTCGACCGAAAAATCGACGGATTCGCCCTCGTCCAGAGCGAGGTTTTCGGACAAAGGCGTGATGACGGTGATGACGGGCGGGCCGTTGTAGATGACCGAAAGGCCAAACAGGCGGACGATGCCGGCCGTGGCCGACCGGAGCGAAAGCGGTATCCGCACGTTCCCGGGCAGGTTGCCGCGCCTGTCCAGGATCCCGTTGAGCGGGCCCTCGAGCCCGCCGACAGTGACGGTGGTGTTGAATGTGCCGTCGAAGGCCCACTCGTCAGTGCCGTCGCCCCCCACGTCGAGGGCCGGGTCCGTCGGGTAGCCCGTTGCGGCGTAGTAGATCGATATGTCCTCCAGCACCGGCGTGGCCGTTCCGTTGCTGTGGAGGAACACGCGGTACCTGAGCACCGGACTTTCCACGGCCGGGTCAGGCTCCACCGGCAGGCCCCGGCCGCATCCGGTCCAGCTGCTCCCGTTGTCCTGCGTCACCTCGACGTCGATTCGTTCCCCGTTGAGCGTGGCGTTCCAGGACACCACCAGCTCGGTTATCCGCACCGGGACCTCCAGGGGCGGCGAAACCAGCGTCCCGTTGGTGGCCCGGGTCGTATAGCCCAGGAAGAGGTCCTCCAGCACCGGCGTATCGGTCGGGATGGGCGTGGATAGGGAGAACTGCCATTGAACGTAGCGGTCGGGAGGCGTGGACAGTGCAAGGTCTTCCTGTGGAATGGCCTCCCAGGAGGTCCATCGCACCCGGTCCGGCCCCGAGCGTAAGGAAGCGGTTATCGTCGAGCCGTTGGGCATCGAGGCGTTCCAGGCGGCCATGTCCAAAGACAACGGCGCGTGCCCGAGGTCGTAGGCTGGCGTAAGGTAGGTCCCGGAGGTCAGATGCCTCGGAAACCCGTAGGCCTTCGCCCAGCAGTCCATGTCGATCTTGGGGCGGTTGTCCACCCAGGCGACGATATATTCGTCCCCGGGGCCGCAGGCCATCACCGCGTGGAGCTGGTCGGCGGGCTCGCCCGCGATGTTCTTGACGTTGCATATCATGAGCTCGGCGCCCAGCGGGTCGCCCGAGCCGTCGAAGTAGCGGCCCTTGATGTCGAAGGCGTCCCCGTAGGTGTGCCAGGCGGCGAAGAAATTTCCCGACGAATCGAACGCTATGGCCGGGTCGCCCTGGTCGAAGGCGCTGGTGACAATCGATATCTCGCCCGATATGGGCGCGCCGGTGGAATTGAATTTTTTGGCGAAGATGTCGTTGCCGGCGATGTTGGCGGTGTCCTCCCAGGCCACCAGGAAATTGTCGTCGCGGTCCACCGATATCGCCGCCGACCACTGCTCGCCCGTCTTGACGCAGACCTTGATCTCGCCGTTTATCGTGAGGGGCGTGCAGTCCGGTCTGAATATCGTGGAATAGATGTCGTAGTTTCCGTTGCGGAAGTCCGACCAGGCCAGTATGATCCGGTTCTGGCTGTTGGTGGCGATGACCGGCTCCATGAGGCTGAACTGCGTGACGGAGACCTCGACCGGCAGGCCCTTCGGCGTCCCGTCGGGGCCGTACTTTCTCATGTAGAGCAGCATGTAGACCTTGCTGTAGTCGACCCACACCACGATGAAGTTGTTCTCCAAATCGGTCGCGACCCGGGGCATCCTCTCGTCGGCGGCGGTGCCGCAGACGAGGAACTCGGAGCCCTGGGCGCCGCCGCCGGCGTCGAACCGGCGGCCGTATATGTCGAAGCCATTCCCGGTGCGGTTGTCGGCCCAGACCACGACGATTTGGCCGTTTTGGTCGACGGCCACGCCGGGCGTCTCCTGCTGGCCGGGGGCGTCGCACACCGTCAGGTCGGGGGTCAGCGGCGAGCCGTCGCGCCCGAACTTGCGGGCGAGGATGCTGGCGGCGGCGCCGGCGCCCTCCTGCCAGACGCCGACATAGCTTTCGGTCCCGTCCTGGAACTTGGCGACCTGGACCTGGTAGGAGTTCGTGGTGCCGCCCTTCACGGCCACGTCGTTCGTTAGCGTAACAAGGGTCCGCTCCGGTTCGAGCACCACCCCGCCCTTCGCCAGGCGGGTGGACGTGTGCGTCCCGCCGTTGGGGATGTCCAGGTCGTCCTGTATGCCGGTGCCGACCCACCACTTGTGCAGCACGGGCGTGATGTTCTCGTCCAGCGTCCACATCCGGATGGAGAGACGGATGAACGGGTGCTCGCGGGGGTTGACATTGATGTGCTGGCCGGGGAGAAGGCCCGACTGGAGAAGTACGTCCTCGGTCCCGTCGAGGATGTCGAGCCTGTAACCGGTCGTGCTGGTCGGGGCGCGAGCGACCCTAGGCAGGGTGACGCACAGGCCGACCGAGCCGAAGGTGGAGGCCGGGGACAGTATCCGGGCGCTCACGAGCCCGCCTGAGGAATACACGAAGCGCGGGTTGCCGTACTTCTGGAGCCGGACGTTGGGCAGGCCGTCGCGCCAGTCGGCCCAGGCCACGAAGAACGAGCCGCCGGCGTCGAAGGCCACGGCGGGGCTGTCCTGGTCCCGCTTCTCGGCCGAGGCTGCCACCTCCGTGCCGACCGGGTTCCAGGAGGCGTCGAAGCGCTTGAGATAGACGTCGGCGTTGCCGGCGCGTTCGTCCTCCCAGGCCGCCAGGACATCGCCGTTGCTGCGGACCGAAAGCGACGGGTTGCGCTGGTCGCCGCCCGCGAAGCAGACCGCCATGTCGGGGCCCTCCGGGGCGCCCTTGCCGTCGAACCGGCGGGCGTGGATGTCGAAATCGGCGCCGCCGCGGCGGTCCTCCCAGGCAACGCAGAACCCTCCACCGGGAGCTGTGGCCATCACTGGGGAGGACTGGTTGTACGGGGCGTTGCAGACCGCGAAGGGGGCGGAGAAGGCGCCCGAATTGACCAGCAGGGCCCCCTCGATGTCCGCGCCGGTGAGATTGCTTTGGTTCTGGTAAACCAGCGCAAAGCCGTTCGCGACCGGGCAAAGGGCGGGAGCCATCTGGTCGGTGGGGAAACTGGAAATGATGTTCTCTGCGCCGTCGGGGGTGCCGTCCGCGTTGAGCAGCTGCGTCCGGACGGCGTAGTGCTTCGAGGACCTGAAGTCGTCCCAGGCGGCGAGCATCTTTCCCGAAGGGCCTGCGCACAATGCCGGCCGGCACTGGTCGTCGGCGGCGTTGCACACCACGAACTCGCTCCCGGCCGGCACGCCGGCCGAAGTGAGCTTTCGGCCGTAGATGTCGCCGTCACCGGCGCGGGCGTCCTGCCACAGGATGAAGATATTGTCCGACGAATCGAGGGCGAGGGCGGGGCTCACCTGGTGGCCGGACGCCTCGCAGACCGGGATCGTGTCCGAGAGCGGCGCGCCGGCAGGGTCGAAGAGGCGCGCCAGGATGTCCAGGCTGGTGCCCGAGCGCAGGTCCTCCCAGGCCAGGATGAGGTTGCCGGCCGTGTTGACCGCCGACACGGGATCGAGCTGGCTGGCGTAGAACGGTGACACCGTCTTGTTCTCGACGACGACGGAATATTTCGCCCCCTTTGCAAGGCTCACGCCATGGAAGATGTCCGTGTTTTCCGTGCGCCCGGTGCGGAAATCGCCGTCGGTTTCCTGCGACCAGAGGCCCGACGCCTTCGTGAGGCCGACCCCGTCGTTCGCTATCGTGACGTTCCGCCGGCCCTCCATGCCCAGGAAATCGGAATCGGTGGTGGCCGTGCTCCCGCCGGAGAGCACGCTGGGCAGGCCCTCAAGCGTTACGGAGGCGTTGAAGATGTAGGCGTCCCCCGGAAGGTCGATCGAAAGCGGCGTCCGGTTACCTCCTTCCGGGCCGAAGACCGCGCTGCCCTCCCGGGAGCCGTCCGAGAAGGTGGCCAGGCGGGAGTCGCCCGAGCCGGCCGGGAACATGAGAGCCAGCTGGGAGAGGGCGATCAGAAGGCAGAACAGGGAACGTTGCCGGCTGATGCAGGAAATCCGTGGCATGCGAGACGTAATAACGCTTATTTCTCTTTAAATACTTTTAGCATATATGAGTTACAATTTACGTACAGTAATATTTAATAATGGGTATAATGATTGATACCCAATGGAGGAGTCGGATGCGCGCTGGTAAGGTATTGTTAGTTTGTTCTATGATGGTTTTGTCGGTCTACATTGTCGCGGTGCCTGTCGCGGCCTGCCACAACCAGACCAGCACCTGCAACGAGGGGAGCTGGAGCGACGGCAACATGAGCCCCGATGTCGTGGATCTGAACACGCAGGGCAATCCCACCGGGCCCAACGCGATAACCATCGCCCCCGGCGAGAAGGCCTACTTCAACAGCACGATGAGCCTTTCGCCCGGCTGCGGCAGCAGCTTCTTCCTCTACGCCTCGATGGGCACCGTGCCCGCCGGCTGGAAGGCGACCTACACGAGCGACCCCAATGGCGCCGGGACCGATTACAGCAACGTCGACAACGTTGCGTGCGGTAACGGCAACCTCGTCATCAGGGCCTACCTCGTCGTGACCGCGCCCGAACAGTGCATGGAGGGCGACTCCGTGACCATCACGACCATGCTGGGCGCAGACGACAACGCCCGCAACGACAAGGACCTCGTGTACGCCAAGTGCAAGGTCAACATCCACATCCCGCACCCGCTGCCTCTGGTGGCCGGCCCGGTGTCGAGCTTCTCCCTGAAGGAGGACACCACCGACGACACGCACATCAATCTAACGAGCGTTTTCAAGAACGAGGACAAGGACCCGATGGTCTACGGCTCGGAGCCGACCCAGTTCATCACGGCCAGCGTTTACCAGACCGGGCGCGTGGTGCTCAAGCCCAAGCCCGACTGGAACGGCGCGGAGACCCTTTCGTTCAACGCCCGGGATGCCCTCAGCGGCTACGTGAAAAGCACCGTGATGGTGACCGTGTCGGCCGTACCCGACGCTCCGATACTGGCGGCGCCGATGAAGGACTTCGCCATCCCGCAGGACGGCCAGGACGACGGGACCATCAACCTCAACAAGGTCTTCTACGACGCCGATACGCCCTACGGCGACGCGCTGGTGTTCGCCTCCTCGGGACAGGACAAGATAGCGGTCACCATCAAACCCGACGGGAAGATCAACTTCAAACCCACCGCCGGCTGGTCGGGCGAGGAGCTCATCAACTTCACCGCCACCGACGACTCGAAGACCACCGTATCCGACAATGTCAAGGTGACCGTCACCAACAACGCCAAACCGCCCTACGTCAAGAACCCCATCAAGGATGTCACCTTCCCGGAGGACACCACGGACGAATCGATCGACCTGTCGCTCGTGTTCGCAACACCGATGTTCGGGACCGTGCTGGCCTTTGGGGTCGTGCCCTCCACGCACTTCAACGTGACCGTGGCCGTGGACGGCAAGGTCGCCCTGGTGCCGCTCAAGTACTGGCACGGCGCCGAGACGCTGAGCTTCTACACGAGCGACGGGATGTTCGCCCCGGTCTACGCCGACGCCATCGTGACCGTGACGCACGTCAACCACCAGCCCTACCAGGTCAAGCCGCTCGGCGTGAGCTTCGAGGAGGACCAGAACTCCCCGACCGTGTACCTCGAGCAGTACTTCGGCGATAACGACGGCGACACGCTCACCTACACCATGCAGTCGACCACGGACCTGACGGTGTCCATCTACCAGCGCACCGCCGAGCTCCACATAACGCCGGCCCTGAACTACAACGGCGAGAGCACCCTGACGCTCAAGGTCACGGACGGACAGACGGACCTTCTGGTCAAGGTGCCCGTGACCGTCAAGGCGGCGGACGACCCGCCGATAATTACCGAGCCCATGCCACCGGGGAACGCAGTGTGCACCGAGGGCGACGAGGTGTCGTTCTCGGTCAACGCCATGGACATCGACGGCGACGTCATCGGCGCAAAGTGGGAAATCGACCAGAACTTCACCCCGTTTGGCAAGTTCGACAACAAGCTCACCGCCAAGTTCAAGGCGACCGCCGCCAACGACGCGGGCGTCGGGACGCACACGCTGACCATATGGGTGGACGGCGGCCAGAAGGCCTCGGCCAAGCACAGCTGGCAGCTCACGGTGCGCCAGGGCAACCGGCCGCCGTCGGCGCCGACCATAAGGACCCCGCTCGAAGGCCAGAACTTCACCACCAAGTCGGACATCCAGTTCGACGCCGTCGCCGAGGACCTGGACCTCGACCCGATAACCTACAAGTGGTCCATCGACGGCAAGGAGGCCAGCCCCCAGAAGACCTTCACGACCAGGCTGGAAGCCGGGACCCACGTGGTGAAGGTGACAGCGACCGACGAGCACGGGCTGGCGACGACATCGAACGAGCTGACCATAACCGTGAAGAAGCCCCCGACGACGCCCGCCAAGAGCTCCACGCCGGGCTTCGAGCTCGTGGGCCTGCTCGCGGCCATGGGCGTCGCGCTGGCCCTCTTGCGCCGGAAGAAGTAGGCTCCGGGCGGGGCGACCCCCCGCCCCTTTTCGTTTTTTCTTTGTTCTTGATTTTCGTTTGTTTTTCCCCGCCCTCTTCACGGGACGACAGCTGGCGGGCAACTTCACCGTCGTCACTGACCCAACTTTTATATCGGAAAAGCCCCATGCAAGTCCGGGGTAGACGAAGGATGGCCGTGGCGGGATTGGATGTGGGCGCGATAAGCACCAAGGCACTCCTCTTTTCGGAGGGGAAGGTGCTCGCCACGGATGTCCAGCCCAGCGGTCTGGACGCGGCCGGAGCCTCTCTTTTGGCCATAGAGAACTGCTGCAGGGCCGCCGGCATGACGAGGCAGCAGGTCTCGGCCGTGGTCGCGACCGGGAACGGGCGCAAGGCCGTGCCCTTCGCCCAGAAGGACGTCACCGAGATAATGGCCTTCGCGAAGGGCGCCCGGCACCTTTTGCCCGCAACACGGATGGCGATAGACCTGGGCGGCCAGGGAATTCGGGTCACCCTGATGGACGAGCGGGGCATGGTCCTCAAGTTCCTCACCAACGACAAGTGCTCGACGGGCACGGGCTGCTTTCTGGACGTCATGGCGGTGGCCCTCCAGGCCCGGGTCGAGGACCTCGGGAGCCTGGCGCTTGCGTCGAAGAATCACCACAACATCAGCAACACCTGCACCGTTTTTGCCGAATCCGAGGTGGTGTCTCTCGTGGCCCGGGGCAAGACGAAAGAGGACATCATCGCCGGTCTGCTCGACGCCATGGCAGCCAAGGTCAAGACCATGGTCAACCAGCTCGGGGTAAAAAGAGAGGTGTTCTTCGGCGGCGGGGTGGCCCTCAATGCAGGAGCGGTCAAGGCCCTCGAAACCGCGCTCGGCGTCCCGCTGCATGTTCCGAAGGACCCGCAGACCGTGGGCGCTCTCGGCGCGGCGCTGATGGCCGGAGGAAAATAGCATGATAACCGCCGGCGTGGACATCGGCTCGACCTACACGAAAGTGTCGGTCGTGCAGGACGGGAAGGTGCTCGGCCACGGCGTCGTCCCGACGGGCGCTTTCGCCGAGCAGGCAGCCAACGAGTGCCTCAGCATGGCGCTGGAGATGGCGCATCTTCGGCGCGAAGACGTGCAGTACATGGTCTCCACCGGCTACGGCCGCAAGCTGGTCCAGCTTTCGATGTCCAACGAGTCCATCAGCGAGATATCGGCCAACGCCGCCGGGACGCGCTACATCGGCGCCAACCAGGGAATACGGACGATACTGGACATCGGAGGGCAGGACACGAAGATAATTTCCCTGGACGCAAAAGGGAACATGGTCAAGTTCCAGATGAACGACCGGTGCGCCGCAGGGACCGGGCGCTTTTTGGAGGTCATGGCCCGGCTCCTCGAGATACCGCTGGACCGGCTGGGCCCCGAGAGCCTCAGATCCGAAAATCCGGTCACGGTCAGTTCGACATGCACGGTCTTCGCCAAGTCCGAGATCGCGTCCATGCTGGCGCGCAAGGTCCCCAAGCAGGACATCGCCGCCGGGCTCCACAAGTCGATGGCCGAGCGCATGGCCATCATGGCGCGCAAGGTGGGAGTCGTGGAGAAGGTCTTCTTCGACGGCGGCCCGGCGCGCAACATCGGGATGCGGAAGGCGCTCGAGGACGAGCTGAAGACGAAAATGATCGTCTGGGAGACGCCGCAGATAGTCACCTCGATAGGCGCGGCGCTGATAGCGGCGGAGAGGGCGCCCGTGGCCGGCAAGAAATAACATCCCCGCGGCAATCATTTTAAATTCTAAGAGCGCGCTTAATAATACCGATTCAGGTCAGACGGGTGAGAGCTTTGCCCACCGACAAAGCGCGAGGTCCGTCGCGCGTTCCACGGCGCGTGCCCACGTTCTGTGCGGTACTGCTGCTGGTGGCGCTTTGCTTGTCGCCGGTCGCGCAGGATGCCTCCGCCGGGACAGTCTGGAAGGAGAACGGCACCTCCGGTTTTCAAAACGGGACCCTGGACGGCACGGCCCTGCGCAGCCCCGACGGGGCCGTGGTGCTCGACCGCGGCGACCTTCTTGGGTCCGGCGGGAACTGGAGGATGCTCAATCCCGGCCAACCCGTCCCGCGGGCCATGGCTGGTATGGTCTACGACCCGGTCCGCAAGGTAAGCGTTCTGTTCGGGGGCAACGGTGTCCCCAACGAGACCTGGGAGTACGATTCTGCAGCAAATCTCTGGACCCAGATCAAGACGGCCGGGGCGCCCTCGGCAAGGTACGCCTTCGGAATGGCATTCCATCCCAAGGCCGGCGTCATCGTGCTTTTTGGAGGCGTCGTCGGAGGAAGCTACGTGAACGACACCTGGACATACGACGCCGGATCCGACCTGTGGACGCGCAAAGGCCCGCCGGTCGCCCCCAGCGGCAGGTATTCGTGCGCCATGGCCTACGACCCGGTGACGGGGCTCGTCGTGCTGTTCGGAGGCTACGACCGCGTCGGTGCCAGGGGCGACACGTGGGTCTACAACCTCACCGCCGACAACTGGACGTTGAGGACGCCCTCTCCCGCGCCCTCGGCGCGGTTCATGCATTCGATGGCGGCCTGGCCGAAGTTCGGCACGGTCGTCCTCTTCGGCGGGTACGGAAAGGGCGACCTGTGGACCTACAACGTGAGCACCGATACGTGGGCCGAGGATCTGATGGGAATCCACCCGGCCCCGACCAGCGGCGCCCTGATGGTCTATGATGACACGGACGACATCATGCTCCTGTACGGAGGATTTTCCTCGGGAACGTATCTGCAGGAGACCTACTACACGCCGCTTCATCGCCCCTGGGAATGGAGCCCTCTGTCCGCAGCCAATCCTCCTGTCGGCAGGGATTCCGCAGCCGGAGCCTACGATTCCTCGGTCAAGCGGCTCGTCCTATTCGGCGGGCAGCCGAGCTTTGCGCCGTCGCCCCCGGTGGGCGACACCTGGACGCTGAACTATATGCAGGCCCGCTGGACGGCAATGGTGCCCACTGCACGCTCGGGCCACTCAATGACCTACGACGAAGGAACGGGAAAGGCCGTGATTTTCGGCGGCCGGGACAACTACGACAGCTACAAGAGCGACACCTGGCTCTTCGACGCCGGAAAGGACCTGTGGTCGTCGGGAAACGCGGCGACGCGGCCGCCGCCGAGGTACCTGGCCGCGATGGCCTACGACAGTTCCCGGCGGGTGAGCGTGCTCTTCGGCGGCCAGTGGCCCGTGATGGGGGACACCTGGACCTATGACGCCGCTGCAGATGCCTGGACCAACCGCACGCCGGCCGGCTCGCCCCCGGCAAGGTATTCCTCGGCCATGGTCTTCGACCCGTTCAACGGCGTGTGCCTGCTATTCGGCGGCGGGGTCGCAGCCGGGCGCGTGGGAGACACCTGGGCCTACAACGCCAGCGCCAACGCCTGGACCGACCTGCAGCCGGCCATAGCGCCGTCCGCGAGGAGCGGCCACGCCCTGGCCTTCGACCGCCAGGACCGCCTGGCGGTGCTCTTCGGCGGCTACGACGGGCTGAACCGCGCCGACACCTGGACCTACGATATTGTAAAGAACCTGTGGACGAACGTCACGCCGGCCGTGTCGCCCTCTGCGAGGACCGGCTCGTCGCTCGTTTACGACGAAGCGCACGGCCGGCTTGTGCTCTTCGGCGGCAGGGATTCCTCAGGCGCCCTCAACGACACCTGGCTTTTCGACCTGCGTTCGAAGGCCTGGACGATAATGGCGACATCGGCGGCGCCGGGAGCGCGCGGGATCCACGGGGCCGCGTACGACCGGGCTCTCAACCAGACCGTGCTTTTCGGGGGCGGGGCGGGGACAAGCTACTTCGGAGAGGCGTGGACCTTCCCGGCCGACCTCGGCTTCCGCCCTTCCGGCCGCTTCGTCGCGGCGCCCCGCGACACCGGCGGCGAATCGTACTTCGGCACCGTGCGTGCCAATTTCACGGTCCCGGCGAACTGCTCGCTGCGGATACGCTTGCGGACCGCCAACAGTTCGGCCGCGCTCGAATCCGCTGACTTCATTGGGCCGGACGGTACCAATTCCACCTGGTACTTGGGCGGGGAAAGAATGCCTCAGGGCCAAAGCCCGGCCCGCTGGGTCCAGTACAGCGTGGAAATGGCCACGACGGGAAAGGACAGCACGCCGGCCCTGTCGGACATCCATGTAAGCTACAACCGGATGCAGGAAGTGAAGCTCTATTCGCCCTCCGGGGGCGAGCAGTGGCTGGGCCAAAACAACATCACCTGGAACGCCCTGGACCCGGACAGGGACCGGCTGCTCTTCGACGTCTACCTGAGCAAAAACGGTGGCGCCACCTATCCCATCCTGCTCGCCTCGAACCTCAAGGACGATTTCCTGGTGTGGAACACGAGCGCCCATCCGGCCGGCCGCTCTTACCGCATCAAGGTCGTGGCGCGGGACACCGACGAGGAGATACCGCTCTCGGCCGAGAGCTCCTCTACGATGAACTTCGTCATCCTGCGGCCGAACTTGCTGCCGAGGACGGAGCTGCTTTCGCCGCCACCTGGCACGACCATACGCGGCGGCGAGGTGGCGCTGTCCTGGACCGGCTCGGACGATGACCGGGACCCGCTCATTTATTACATTATCATGGATGGGTTAGTCCATGCCCGCGTGGTGGGGACAAGCTTTTCGGCGACCGACCTTTCCGACGGGGTGCACCGCTGGTCCGTCATCCCCAACGACGGATTTGGCAACGGGACCTGCCTTTCGGGAAGGTGGAACTTCACGTTCAGCCGGAACCTGGCGCCGGTCGTCAGTCTGGTCGCGCCGGCTGAGGATGCGATAGTGCGGACGAATGCGACAACGCTCATCTGGTCGGGCGAAGACGGGGAAGGCGACGATGTATCCTATTCGGTGTTCGTGAACGGGAAGGCCCTGGGAACGACGGCGTCATCCTCGTTCGGAATCGGAAATCTGTCCAACGGGACGTACCGCTGGACCGTGGTTCCGTCGGACGCCGGAGGGAACGGCACGTGTCTTTCCGGCACCTGGACATACTACGTCAAGCTGAACCTGGCGCCGGACATTTTCCTGCTGTACCCGATGAACGGCTCGGCCGTGAACGATACAAAAGTGCAATTGAAGTGGACCGGCTTGGACCCCGAGGGCGATCGGCTCGACTACACGCTGGAGATCAGCGATGGCGGCGGATACAACCTGACCGAGACCTTGGGAGCGGGGAACAGGACGCTGGAGCTTTCGGACCGGACGAACTATTCATGGCGCGTCATCGTTTCCGACGGCATAGAAACCGTTGCGTGCCCAAACCACACATTCACCGTCAGGGTCAACCACCGGCCGGTCATCCACTCGGTACCGGTGCTGGAGGCACGGCCGGGAAATGCATATGTCTACCAGGTCGTCGCCACGGACCCGGATTCTGACAATCTGCGTTACTTCCTGGCCGAGATGCCTGGAGGCATGGGCATCGAACGGAACGGGAGGGTGCTCTGGGTGCCGTCGGCCGGGCAGGCCGGCGAGGCGTTCCGGGTCGCCATCACGGTCGGCGACGGCGAGTTCGAGGAGAGGCAGGAGTTCACGATATCCGTATCGAAGGCGCGGACGCCCGCGGTCGCATCGAACCCGGTCCAGTGGATCGCGGCGGGGCTGGTGGTCGTGCTGGCGGTCGGCATCGCGGTGATGTGGATTCTCTGGAGGGAAGGACGGGGCCGCAATTGATGGAGCCGGGTTCAGCCCTTGTCGAGGAACTCGAGGTCTTCGAGGTCCCGTTTCCGGCCGGCCGCTTTCAGAAGCCTTGCCTGGTCCTTGCTCGATATGACATGGAGGTTCTGGCCGCGGTATCTGACCTTCACACGGTTCTTCCAGAGCCGTTCGAAATCCTCTCCAGCGGGCAATGACGTCAGGACATCCACATCACGGTCATTGTTGAATGTTATCCCGCCCTGACCGATGATTTCGTCAATGTCCTCGGTATCGCTTGACATTCCGACCAACTTGAGCGCCTCGATGCAGCGCTTCAGGTTCGATGGTGATGGGAGAATCGTGATGTCTATATCGATGGTGGTCCGGGGCGCGCCGTGGATGATGCTGGCGTGGCCGCCGATGAGAAGGTACCTCACCTTCCTTTCAGCGAGCGCGGCGATGATTGTCTCGAGCTCCAACTATACGCGCCTCCCTCCGGAACCGCTCGCTCTCCTCGGCCAGCTCGAGCCGCTTGGCCATGCTCAGGCGCGCAAAGCGCTTGCGGAGATGTTCATGTTCGTGCCAGCCTGCTTTCTTCGCTGCCGCCATCGGACGATGGATGAGGCTGGGGCATAATCAAGGTGACGGTCCATCGGACTCAGGGAAAGACCCTGTTTGTTGTCCTCGGACAGACCTATCTCTTTCCAGCCTTTCCGGCGAATCCCGTGCCGTCGGGCGCCCTCATCGTTGTCCCGGCGGCGGCCCGGCATCCGGTGGCGGCGCTGCGGGTGGTGTCGGACCGGTTTCCGGGCGGCCCGGAGCCGCCGGGCCCTTGCGCCTTCTCAGAACGAGCACCGCCGCCGCCAGGGCGACGGCGGCCACCAGAATGAGGACCAGCGCGGGGAAAATGGTACCCATTCCCCCGATGGCGGTACCACCGCCGCCGGCGGCCTCTTCCACCGTGACATTGATCGCGGCCAGGGCGGACAGGTTGCCGTCGGAAACTTCAACGACGATGGAATGCCGGCCCCGGTCGCCCGGAGCGGTCATCCATTTGAGGAATCCCGAGCCGTTCACCTTCACGGCCCTGGGACCCGACAGCACCCTGTAATGGAGCGCGTCGCCGTCCGGGTCCACGGCCTCCAGGTCCAAGACCAGCTCCTCCCCCTCGGTGACCGTCCTTTCCAGGCGAGGGGGGACCACCGGCGGGCGGTTCCGGGTCACGGGGAGGACCGTGGTGAATGACCAGTTATGCTCGGATTGAAGGGCGCTCCCGTTCTCGTCCAGGATTCCGGTGGTGAGCCGGACGGTGTAGGTCTCGTTCCAGCTCAGGTTGGCGACGGGACGCAGGATCGCCTTGTTGCCTCCTGCATCGAGGGAAATCCTGCCCTTGACGGGCCGGTCCCGGGCATCCATGAGGATGAAACTGGCAGCGGAAAGGGAGCCGGCGTCCATGGCATGGTCGAATGTTGCCTCCACCGTGGAATTGACGGGGACGTCGCGCGCCCCCTCGGGGGGGAAGACCTCCAAGAGCCGGGGAGGAACGGGCGGGGCCAGGACCTCGGGGCCGGCGAACTCGCCGTCCAGGGGGAGCCGGACCTCGGTCTGACCGTCGCTGAACCTGAAACTGAAACCGTGGGTCCCGGCCGGGAGCGTGGTGTTCCGTCCATATACGGCGGGAGACTGGCCTCCGTCGCCCAGGGCCGGCATTGTCAGGTTCTGGACCCCGTCGATCACGAGCAGGGCGCGCACCGCCGGAGCACGCTCGGGATCACGGTACCTCACGGTGAAGCTGAACACGGTGCTGGTATTCCCTTCGGGCGGGTCGACCGCGCCCTCAGAAAGCCCGGGCTCGGCGTTCACCAGCGGACCTCCGAGGTCGCCGGTGGCCGGGAGCCGGAGGTCTCCGAAGCCGTCGTTGAAAAGGAAATAGTACCGGTGGGCGCCCTGGGCCAGCCTTGTGGAATATTCGTACTGGAGGTTCGTTTTGGGGTCTCCCCCGGTCAGGGGCGCCATCTGGGCGCTCGTGCCGTCCAGGACCAAGGAGGAGGCCACCGGCAGCGTTCCGTCCGGATCGGCGTAGGTGACGAGAAAGGTGAAGACCGATGAAAGATTCCCCGAGAATGGATAATGGCCTGCCAGCGCCAGTGAGGGTGGTCCGTTGAACCCCAACGAGATGCGTGAAAGCCGCGGTGTGAACCCGCCCGAGGGGCTCTTCAGCTCCACGCGGTACTGAACATACCTTTTGAGCTCCATGGAGGAGAGGCTCTGCCCGTTCTGGATCTGTCTCCAGCCGGTCGGCGAGGACATTTCGGCAGCCGCGCTTGAACGCAGGAACACGTCCAGGTTCGTGTTGGGGGGGATCTCGGCTTCCCAGTTCGCGGCGATTCCGTTCGGGGACTCGATGCCGGTATCAAAGAGGGTGGAGCTGAATGACCCGGAGGACCGGTATCTCGTGTAGTTGATGCTTATGCGACCCAGGACCGGTGCCACATCCGTGTTCCCGGACGACATGACGAGACGATACCGCAGGAAGCGGTTTCCGGCGTGGGATTCCGACAAGGTGGGACCGGAGGTGGCGTAGTACGAGCTGGAAAGCCCGTCGGGACCCAGGTATTTCGATGGTGTCGAAGTGGGACTGGATGCGAGCTGTATCTGCACCGGAGAGGGTCCGACGCCGGGCGGGAGGCTTTCCAGCTCCCAATCGACCCCCTTTATGCTGGCAATCCCCCCGGTGTCGAAAGTCGAGGATTCGAGCCAGCTGGTGCTGCCGTAGCGCAATGTCATCGAATTGACCGAGCGGCTCATACCTCCGGCAGAGGTAATGCCGCCCATGACCAGCATCTGATGGTTCACCGGGTCCCAGGTGGCGGAATGGCCGTATACCTGGGGGCCGCCCTGGTCCTCGAGCAGGGTCCAATTACCGCCGTCCGGGTCGTATATCCAGATCTCGTTGGTGGCCCCCATGTATCCGCCGTCCTTTGTTCCTCCGTAGAGTATCGCGATTTTATGGAGGTCATCCCAGACCACTGTGGGGTACCTTCTCCATGGCGGATAATCGGGGCCCGAGAACCAGCTATTGTTCCCTGGAGCGTAGAATACGGTCTCGGGCCTGTTGGAATACTCGTCACCGTTGACAATCATGAAGACCTTCTGGTCCGGGAGCCAGGCCCCGCCGGCATCGTCCCGGAATTGATACTCATTGCTGCCGGCAGACCAGGAATTTTGCGCTGGATCGTATATAGTCACCGGCATGCGCGAGCGCCCGTTGGCCACCAAAAGATCTGTGTTGGGGTCATAAACGGCATTCCCGTTCTTCATGGCCTCCGTACAATTCTTCAGTTGGGTCCACGAACCCCCGCTGCCCTTTCCGGGCGTGAGGAGCCAGGCATCCCGATATTCGGCCACGCTTCCATCGTTGCCCCCCAAAATGAACATCTGACCTCTCTTGCTGTCCCAGGCCATGCTGGGGGACTGCCTTCCCGGCGGGGTGCTCGCCCCCTGGCTCCAACCGTTCCTTACCGGGTCGTAATACTCGGTGCGGTTGAGGAGCGTCCGGATCCCCCCTATCCACCCGAACCCGCCGAAGACTATCACCTGGTTGTTCTTGTCGTCCCAGACGGCCCCGTGGGTGGCCCGTTCGATGAGCATCGAGGATTTCAACGTCCAGGCCGGCGTATACTGCAGGGACAGTTCCCCGGGGTGCGTCCAGATGACGCCGCTGGACGCAAAGAACCCCTTTCCTCCGGCCGTCTGGGATACCACCTTCGGGCCGCCCGACCAATCCGTCTGGTCAAGTTGGAAAAGATCGTCGGCGAGGGAGAGACCTTTCTCGTCGATTCTGACATCTGCGACCTGAGGGAGGTTGCCCCCGGAACCATTGAAATCCTCCGCTGAATCCTGGACCCAGGCCACGGGAGGTTCGGGCTGAGAGAACGCAATGGCGCCTCCACCGGATGAAGCGGGGTCGGCTTCGGAGCCCCCGGGACCGGCCGGAACGAGCATCATGATGGCTACCAGCATCGCCGGCAATGACCTGCTGACACCCATCCCAACACGGGAAATTGATTCCGGGCTTTTTCCAACCATCAGATGCCCCCAGCTCCGGATAATCGGGATGTGAAATATATAAAGTTCATGCCCGGTCCGGGGTGAGACGGGTCGGGAACGGAAGGCCCGGCGCTCATCGGGGGTAGAGGTTGCCGGCGCATGGTCAGGGATAGACCCGGTTGATTGTCCTCGGGAAAGGTATCGTGTCCCGGATGTGCTCCTGCTTGCAGACCCAGCGCACGAGGCGCTCGATGCCCAATCCGAAACCGGAGTGCTGGACCGAGCCGAACCTTCTCAGGTCCAGGTACCACTGGTACGGCTCCTGGGGCGAGCCCTGGGCCTTGAGCCGCTCGACGAGCTTGCCGCCGTCTATCTCGCGCTCGCTGCCGCCGATTATCTCGCCGAAGCCTTCGGGCGCCAGAAGGTCGGCGCAAAGGTATGTCCTGGGGTCGTCCGGGTTCTCGCGCATGTAGAAGGCCTTGACCTCCTTGGGATAGTTGTAGATGAAGACCGGCTTGTCCTCGCCCTCGACGAGCACGCGCTCCTCGTTGGTGCCCAGGTCGTTGCCCCATTTGAAATCCACACCGCGGTCGTTGAGCCTCTTGACCGCGTCGTCGTAGCTCAAGCGCTTGAACGGCGGGACCATCTTCAGCATTTCGGCGGGGTCGCGGCCCAGAGCCTTCAGTTCGTCCGGGTTCTTTTTGGCCGCGCCGGTGACCATGGCGCTGACCAGCTCCTCCTGGATGGTCATGTTCTCCTGGTTCCCCACGAACGCCTCTTCGCCCTCGAGGTGCCAGTACTCGGCCAGGTGGCGGGTCGTGCGGCTCTTTTCCGCCCGGAAAGACGGCGTCAGCGCGTACACCCGCTCTAGCGAGAACATTATGGCCTCCAAGTAGAGCTGGGCGCTCTGCGAGAGGAACGCCTTCTCGCCGAAGTACTTGATCTCGAAGAGCGTGCTCCCGCCCTCGCAGGAATTGGCCGTGATTATCAGCGGGGTTACCTCGAAGAACTCGTTGCGGGCGAACCAATCGCGGGCCGCCGCAAGCACGGTGGACTTGACCTTCATTATCTTGGTGAGCTCCTGGCTCCTTATCCACAGGTGGCGGTTGTTGAGCAGGTGCTCCTCGCTCTGGTACTCGGTGATGGGGAAATTGTCGGACGGTCCCAGGACGGTGAAGCTCTTGGCGCGTATTTCGAAACCGCCGGGGGCGCGGGCGTCCTTCACGACAGTGCCGGAGCACTGGACCGAGGACTCGATGAGCGCCTTCTTGGCACTAGCGAAGTCAGCCTCGGGCACGGAGCCCTTTGCCACTGTGACCTGTATGATGCCCGTCGAATCGCGCATGGTGACGAAGCTGAGCTTGCCGCTGCTTCGGGTCCGGTATATCCAGCCACGTATCGCCGCCTCTTTGTCTTCCATGCCGCCCGCAAGTATCCGGGCGATGTGCACGAACGGTTCAGGCATGGGCGCAAGAATGCCGTCGAATATTTTAAAGCTTTAGATTGGCGCAAATATCATAATCCGTCAGCTGGATATCGAGGCCGTATGAAAGTCCCGGTCGAGCTCGTAAGCGTCGGGAACATCGTGGCCGACTTTCCCGTGGGACCGCTGGGCGGCCTGCCCGGCTGGGGGACGCTGGTCAGCGTGCCCCAGCGGATCGGGCCGGCAATCGGCGGCAACGGGGCCATCTTCGCCGTGGCGGCCGCCCGCCTGGGAATGGCGTGCACCCTGGCCGGGCGCGTCGGCCGGGATTTCCTGGGCGACTGGCTCCTGGGCCGGCTGCGGGAGGAGGGCGTCAATACGGATCATGTGAAGCGGGGCGCAAAAGGCACCTCCTCGACCATCGCGCTGGTCCACGACAAGGGCGAGCGGGCGTTCCTCCATTACTTGGGGTCCAGCGGAAGCCTGGTAGCAAAGGACCTCGGAGCCTTGCCAAGATGCCGGTGGCTCCATTTCTCCTCGATGTTCCTCCTTCCCGGCCTGAGCACAAAGGCGGTCGGCAAGGCCCTGGAAAAGGCCCGAAAGGCGGGCGCCCGGACCTCGCTGGACGTCGCCTGGGACGCGAAGGGCAAATGGGACCTGGGCGGGTGCCTCGAGCATGCCGACTATTTCCTGGCCAACATCGACGAGGCCTCGGCCATCACCGGAGAGAAGAGCGTCCACGATATTGCGCGACGGCTTTTCGGGATGGGGGCGCGAAACATCGTGATAAAAATGGGCGCCGCCGGCTCTTTCGTTTCGGGCCGCGACTGCGGCGATTTCGAGGCCCCGCCGTTCAAGGTCGAGCCCGTGGATTCGACGGGCGCCGGCGACGTGTTCAACGCCGCGCTGGTGTGGGCCATGATGAGGGGCATGGAGCTCCGCAAGGCGGCCATGCTGGCCAACGCCGCCGGGGCGCTGAAGGTCACGGCCGTAGGCGGCACCGCCGGTGCCCCGACCGCCGCAGAGCTCCTTGCCTTCATACGCAATAGAAAATAAGGGTGGAAGGGCGCAAGGGTGCAAGGGTACAAGGGACGGCGAGACGGGGATGAGGCTCGTGTCCCCTTCCACCCTTGCACCCCTGCGCCCTTCCACCCTTCGCCCTCAGGGCCTCTGCGCCGGGCCCTCGCGCAGCTCGTCGCGCAGGTCGATGGTGGCCTCCCTCGAGGGCCCCAGCGACACGAGCTCGATGGGCACGCCCAGCTCGCCGCAGACGTACTCGAGATACTCCTGGGCCGCGGAGGGAAGGTGGCTGAAGCCGCGCTTTGCCATTGAGGTCCACTCGGCCGGGCTTTGCGCCTCCCAGCCGTCGAGCTCCTTGTAGACGGGCTCGGCCCGGGCCAGGCGGTTGATGTTCGCCGGGAAGATCGTGGTCCTCTCGCCATCGACCCTGTAGGCGACGGCCACGTTGATCCGCCTGAGCCCCCCGAGAACGTCCAGCTTGGTCACCGCGAGCGCGTCCAGGCCGTTAACGTCCACGGCGTGGCCCAGCGCCACCAGGTCCAGCCAGCCGCAGCGCCGGGGCCTTCCGGTTGTTGTGCCGTACTCGTTGCCGACCTTGCGGATATGAATGCCTATGTCATCCTTCAATTCTGTCGTGAAAGGGCCCTCGCCCACGCGCGTGGTGTAGGCCTTGGTGACGCCCACCACCCAGTCTATGGCACGGGGCCCGATGCCGCTGCCTATCGCCCCGGCGCCGGCGACCGCGTTGGAGGATGTAACATACGGGTAGGTCCCGTGGTCGGGGTCCAGGAGCGTCCCCTGCGCCCCCTCGAGAAGCACCGACTTTTTCCGTTGGATGGCCTGCACGAGCAGGGAGGATGTGTTCCGGATGTGCTTTTTCAGCTTCTGGCCCATTTCATAATACGTATCGAATATCTTCTTGAACTGGAAGTCCTGCTCCTGGCCGTAAGCAGCCGTGAGCTTCTTCTTGACGGCTATGGCCACCTCCAGCTTCTGCTTCAAAAGGTCGGCATCGAGCAGGTCGCCCATGGTGATGCCGAAGCGGGCCACCTTGTCCGAGTACGCCGGCCCGATGCCCCGCTTGGTGGTCCCGGCCTTCATGCCGCCCTTGGCCGACTCCTCGAGCCCGTCCAGGACGAGGTGGTAGGGCAATATGACCTGGGCCCGCTCGCTGATGAAGAGCTTGTAGCCGCGTATGCCCTTGGCCTCGAGGTCGGCAAGCTCGCGCAGGAGCACCTCGGGGTTGATGACCACGCCGTTCCCTATCACGGCCGTCACGCCCTTCCGGACGATGCCCGCCGGGAGCAGGTGGAACTTGAACTCGTTGGCCCCGAACATGATGGTGTGGCCGGCGTTGTCCCCGCCGTTGAACCGGGCGACGATCTCGGCGTCCTCGGAATAGAAATCAACGACCTTGCCCTTGCCCTCGTCCCCCCACTGGGCTCCCACCACAACCTCTACGGCCATCGGCTCCCCGGCGCCCAAATCGGGGGGAGCGTAGATAAACCTTGGCCGGACGGCATTGCACGGCGTTCAGCGGACAGCGGACAGCGGACGGCGGGCAGCGGACAGGGACGGGACGGTTCGTCCGCACCCTGTACGCTGTACGCTATACGCTGTACGCTTGCAGTTCAGACAGCGGGCAGCGGACGGCGGACAGCGGACGTGGTACCGCGGACTGTGGACAGGCCGTCGTGCGCTGTCCGCCATCCGCCGAACGCTGCACGCCGAACCATATATTAGCATGGGAAAAGCTTTATGAACCGCGTTCTATTTCCCAGACAGTCGGTATGATGATGACGAAGCACAAGGGAGCAAAGGCCGCAGCGGTGGCGCTGGCCATCGTTCTGGTGGCCATCATGGGCTGCCTGGGGAGCCCGGCGCCCGGGCCCGCGCCGGCGCTTTCGGTCAAGGCCATCGACGGGAGCCAGAAGGCGGTCGCCGGGACGAACCTCACGTTCATCCTGAAGGTGAAGAACTCCCAGAAGGTCCTGGACAATGTCACGCTCACGGTCTCGGCCCAGCCGGCATCCTGGACCACCGCGCTCAGCTGCTCCACGCTGGAGATCGCCCCGGGCGCGTCGAAGGGAGTGATGCTTCTGGTCTCCATCCCGCAGGGCGAAGCCCCTGCCGAGCGCGTCGTCAAGGTGCGGGCCGCCTCCAACTTCCGGAGCTTCTCGGCCACCGGAACCGTCAAGGCGACGGTGAAGGCGAGCTTCGGCCTGCCCCTGGACCTTGTCAGGCCCAAAAGCAACATCAAGGTCGACTACACCGGCTACCTCTCCAGCCACGAGGTCTTCGACACATCGGTAAAGGCAGTCGGGAGCGACCAGGCCATCGCCAAATCCCCCTCGTTCAAAACGCCCTCGGGCGGGACCTACCAGCCGCTGGCCTTCACGGTCAGCTCGGACCAGATGATAAAGGGCTTCGACGCCGCGGTGGTCGGCATGGGCGTGGGCCAGTCGAAGACCGTGCGCGTGCCTCCCGCCGAAGGCTACGGCAAGTTCGAGACCACCCGGGTGAACCTCACCGAGACATTCCCGATGCGCTACACGATACCCGGGCTCAACTTCACTCTCACATACGGCGAGGACCCCTTCCCCAACAAGGTGGTCGTCGAGCCTTTCTGGGGCTGGAAGGTCCAGGTGCTTTCCATCGACCGGGACACCGTCTCGCTCATGACATTGCCCGAGATGAACTCGACCCTGTTCCCGTACGGCTGGGAGACCCGGGTCGTCGAGGTCAACGGCAGCGCCGACGGTGGGGTCGGCCGCATCACGGTCCGCCACTACCCCGGGACGGGCGGCAATGCCACCTACCGCGGGATGCGGGCGGAGGTAACGACGCTTTCGCAGTCCTACGCCGACCTGAGCTACAATCTCAACACCGGCAACGTGCTTGCCACCCAGGACCTCTACTTCAGCATCCGGGTGGTCTCCATCTCGTAGGAGGCATTCAAATGGCCCATGTAGTCATCGGAGTGAAGAAGGAGTTCGTGTCCAAGGTCCCGGAGCTTCTCAAGGACGACCTCATCAGCCGGCAGAGCATCACCACCCGCGAGGCCGCCGCCCTCGAGATCAAGTCCGACCTCTATTTCGTCATCATCGAGGGCAACGACAAGGGCGTGGAGCGCGCCCGCGAAGCGTTCAAGCCCGTCGGCGAGCCGCTGCCCGAGAAGGAGGCCAAGGAGGTCTTCGACAAGGTCAAGGCCGAGGAAGAGAAGGCCTCCATGGGCGTCGGGATGATCTTCGACGCCTAGGGACAAGGGCGCAAGGGTGAAAGGGTGGAAGGGTAGAAAGGGTGGAAGACCGGACGGTCACCGTCGTTTCTTCCCTTCCACCCATCCACCCATCCACCCATCCACCCTTTTCCCTAGCTCCGTCTCCTGCGCGCCCGATTCGCTCTCGGCGCCCTTGTCCCGGAGAGCGCCCGCCGCCGCCTCCGATGACCCGGTGCGCTCGGCAGCAGGCACGCCGGGCGGCCCCGACGGCGTGAGCTTCCTGGAAAGCGGTATTTCGGACTCTTGCTGGCCGGGCGATGCCTCCAGCTCGGCGCGCTTGGCGGGCAGCAGGGACCTGACCTGGAGCAGCTCCGGCTCCGCCTCCGCGCCGGCGGCTGCCAGGGGCGGTTCCGCCTCCGGCGCCGCCCCGGCCTTCGCCTCCGGAGCGGGGCGCTCCCTCTTCGCGAAGAACCCGGACCGGGCCCGGGCCTCCTTCGTCCGGGACAGCCGGCGGGCCTGCGCGGAAACGACGACCACCAGCACAAGCGCGGCCGCGCCCGCCAGGGCTGCCGGCAGCCACCAGCCCGAGGGCGATGCCCTGTCCCGGACGTCGAAGAGATAGACCGTTGTGGCCGAACCGCCGCCCTCGTCGGTCACGGTCAGCGTCGCCCGGTAGACGCCGGACCTGGTGAAGCGGTGGCTCAGGTTGCCGCTCTGGCTGGAATCGAGCTCGGCCGTGCCGTCGGAGTCGAGGTCCCAGCGGTAGCGCAGCCGGCTCCCGTCGGGGTCGGAGGCATTGACCTTCACGCTGGCCGGTTCGCCTGTGTAGGCCTGCACCAGCCGGCCCTGGGGGAGCATCGGGGGACGGTTCATATCGGAAACGGTCACGGTCCAGGCGTGCACCGGGGCGCCCTCGACCGATACCGAGACCGTGCGGGTGCCCGCCGACAGGAAGTCAGGGCCGTAGACGAACTCCGTGCCGTTCGTCCCGAGGTCCGCGCCGTCAAGGAACCAGGAGACGTCGCGGCCGGCGACGCCGAGCACCCGGAAGGTGCGAACCTCCCCTTCGGCCATCGAGACCGGGCCTTCCGGCAGCGTCAGGACCGGTGTGTCCACGGTAACGTTCCAGCCGTTCCGCGCCGACGAGCTCCCGTCGGACACGAAGACGGATATCCGCACCGTGCCCGATAGGTTCGTGCCCGCGGTGAACGTGAACCGAGGGCCGGTCTCTCCCGCCACGAGCGCGCCGGCCACGGACCACTGGAAGACCACCGTGGAGCATGCTGAGGCGGTGCAGTTGACGAAGAAAGAGACGTTACCGCCCGAGGATATCCGCACGTCGCCGGCGGGCTCCCAGCCCGAAACGAGCGCAGTGTCGGCGGTACACCGGGGCAGGCCCGAGGGCAGGAGAATGCCGCACAGGACCGCGGCCAACGTGAGGGCTCGAAGAGAATGTGCCATGTGAGCCGACTTAATAAAGGCGGTGGGGTCATATAAAACTAGTCGATTCCCGGCCGCCCCGGCGCTTGGCGAGGCGCAGGAGCCTCTCGACCTCCGATTCAGAGGGTTCCCGGCCGCCGACCGAAAGCAATGCCCGGACGGCGGCGCGGCCGCTGTGCTTGCCTAGCACGAACCGGCGCCTGTTTCCGACCGTTTCGGGCGGGACGGGCTCGTAGGTCGCCGGCTCCCTCAGGACGCCGGCGATGTGGATGCCGGCCTTGTGGGTGAAGACGCCCTCGCCGACCATCGGCGCGTTCTTCGGCAGTGGAACGCCGGCGAGGCGGGACACGGTCTGCGCCAGCGGGGTGAGCCCCTCCGTGCGGATCCCGATGTCCTTTTGGTAAAGGAACTTCAGCGCGCAGGTGAACTGCTCCAGCGGGACGTTCCCGCTGCGCTCGCCGAAGCCTGCGACCGTGGTTGCAACGGCGTCGGCGCCCTCCTCCACTCCGGCCAGGGCGTTGGCGAGGGCCAGCCCGAAATCGTTGTGCAAATGCAAGGTGAAGGGCGTTCTGGTGAGCGGCCTGAGCTTTCGCACCAGGAAGCGGATTCCCTGCGGGTTTATGCAGCCGAGCGTGTCGGCCAGGCCGACGCGCCAGGCGCCGGCTTTGACGGCGGCGAGGATCGCCTTTTTCAGGAATGGCAGGGGCGTGCGCGTGGAATCCTCGGGCGTGAAGGAGGCCTTGAGGCCCAGGCTGCGGGCGTGGTCCAGCGCCGCCGGTATGGCCTCGAGGACCTGCGCCGGCGACATGCGCAGCTTGTACCGGAGGTGCAGGGGCGAGGTGGCGATGAACAGCAGCACGGCGTCCGCCTCTGCCGTCTGGGCGGCGTCGATGTCCTCGTTGCGAAGGCGGGCCAGGCACAGCACCTCGGCATCGAGGCCGGCGCGGGCGCAGGCGCGCACCGCCCGGAGCTCGCCGGCGGACACGGCCGGGAAGCCGGCCTCTATCTGCGGGACGCCGGCTTGGTCGAGCATCCGGGCGATCCTCACCTTCTGCGATGGCGAAAACGAGACGCCGGCCATCTGCTCGCCGTCGCGGAGCGTGGTGTCGTAGACGGTGACGCGGCGCGGAAGCGTGGGGCGGGCCGCCAGGTTGAACGGCGAGACGGCGGAGCGGGCCATCGGGGCCTAATCCGCGATTTGGGTATTAGGTCTTTCCGAGCGTCATGGACCCGAACCCGGAGAGCCGGGCGCCCCTGTCCTCCTCGAGCCTCATCGCCGCTGAGGCCGTTTCCCACCAGCCGAGGGGCGTCCTTTCCCCGGCCGGGTCGGTGGAGAACTGCTTGCCGGCGGCGGCGGCGTTCCAGAAGGCGGCGTATTCCGAGAACACCTGCCAGAAGGCGTCGCGGTAGGCGTGCGAGGTCCCGGCCACGGGGAAGAGGAACCGTATGCCCTTCTCCTGCGAAACGCAAAGCAGCAGGAGCACCCCTTCGGGCCCCTCGAGCGCGAACGTCTGGGCCTCGTCGGGCAGCTTCAGCCGGCCGACGCATTCGCCCTCGTAGCCGAGCGAGCGCATGATGGCGGCGTGGACATAGGTCTCGTAACCCGCGAGGGAGCGGTAGGCCCGGTCGATGAAGGGCAGCGTCCTCGAGCCGGAGAACCGGTCGCCGTCGGATTGGGGCCACCACATGGAGTACTCGCCCGGCGGGACGTCGCCGGCCCGGCGGCGCAGGTCCCCGGCGTGGAACGGGCGGAAGCAGTGGCCGGGCTCCGCCTCGGCGAGCTTCGCCGGCGCAAAGTAGACCGGCGAGGGCTCTCCCCGGCCCTCGAGGAAAAGGCGGGCCGCCGCAAAATGCGCCGGGGAGGCGCGGTCGGCGCGGACATATAGAAGGACGGGCACGACCTTATCGCCGGACGCCACCTCGAACGAGACGTCCAGCAGGCCGTAGGACGCCAGCCGGGTGCGGCCCGTGGCGGCCAGGCGGCACCCGCACGGGTGCGCCTCGAAGGCCCGGCGAAGCGATCCTCCGAACCGGGCCAGGTTGGCCGGGCTGTCGGACGGCGGGTGGAGCGGCACGCAGCCAACGGCCGGCCAGATCGCGGGCGCGTTGGTGGCCCAGGCGCGCTCTTTCAGTTCGTCGAACATTGTTGTCCCCTTCCGAGATTCCACTCCTTTGTCCCGTACCTGGTCCGGGCCAGCTCCCCGGCCAGCGCTTTTTCGGCGGCGGTGGGCTCGCCCGGGACGGCCTCGGCGCCGAACGATTCGCAAAGGCCCCGGACCACGGCCCTTTCGACCTCGTCCATGGAGGGAAGCCGCCCGAGCTCGGCGCGCAGGGTGGTCACGCGCTCGCGCGGGTCCTCCAGCGAGCGCTTCTCCAGCTTCCGGGCCGGGACCCGCAGCGCCCGGAACATCTCGTCTTTGTCGGCGTCGACGATGACGGTGCCATGCGTGAGGACGACCCCCCACTTGCGGAGCTGGGCGGAGCCGGAGACCTTGCGGCCGTTGACGAGGATGTCGTTCGCCGGGCTGAACACGGCCGGCGCGCCCAGGGTGGAGAGGCCGCGGGCGAGCGCGGTACATACCAGCGCAAGGGACTCTGGGACGGACGAGGGCAGAAGGCCCTGCGTGGTGAGCGAGTACACCAGCTGCCGGTCGTCCGTGTATATCGCCCCTCCGCCGCTGAGCCGGCGCACGATGTCGATGCCCCTGCGGCGGCAGTATTCGACGTCCACCTCGGAATTCGCATCGAGAGAGTAGCCCAGCGTGACGGCCGGAGGGCGGCGGCGGTAGAGGTGAAGGGTATCGGGGACAGCGCCCTGTGCCCGCGTCCAGGCGATGGCCTCGTCGAGAGCGGCCGTGGACGGCCCGGGCGCGGGGCCGGTTTCCAGCAGGCGCCATCGTATCGTCATATCCATCTAGAAATGACAAAGCTAATATATAGCACTCTGGATATGTAAAGTAGGCGATTCTTATGAAGGGCAGAATGCTGATATCGTGCCTGCTGGTGCTGGTTCTTCTGGGCGGGAATCTCGTCGTCGGGGCCGGCAACGTCCCCGACGCCGCTTCCGCTGCGCTTCCCCCGGAGCAAACAATACGGCTCAGTTTCGACTGCTCCGCCTCGAAGGTGGGCTTCCTCGGGCAGCAGTGGGACTCGCTTTCGGTCGCGGGCTGCCAGCCGGCCTACGGCGCCGGGGAGCCGGACATCCCGGTGAAGGTCGTCCGGCTGGAGCTTCCCAACCCGCTCGAGCGGCTCTCGGTGAAGTTCGGGGAAAGCCTGACCTACGAGAGCGTGCGGCTCGTCCCAGTGGGGCCGGATTACATTTACGGGCTGGATATATTCGACGCCAGCAAGCCACTGGTCGACACAGCCCTGTACTCGAAGGACCGGTTCCTGCCGGCGGTGGACCACCAGCTCTTCAAGGTGGGCGAGGGCCAGAACGAGAAGGGCGAGCGCGTCTGGGTCTACGAGGTGCACTTGTTCCCGCTCAGGTACAACCCGGCAAAAGGCACGGCCGTGCTCCAGCGCAGCTGCGAGCTGGGCCTCTATTACAAGAGCGCCCCGGTGCCGGTGCCGGCCGGCCGCGGCCCGAACGAGAGGTACATCGTCGTCACCTCGACCGCGGTGAACGCCTCCAACGCCCTTTCACCTCTTCTGGCCTGGAAGACCAAAAAGGGCCTGCCGGCGGCTGTATACGAGGTCTCGTGGATCGCCGCCAACTACGCCGGCTACGACACGGCCGAAAAGATCCGCAACTTCCTCATGGACAAATACTCCAACAACTACATGCAGTGGGTCCAGCTCGTGGGGGACACGGATACGGTGCCCACCCGCCTGGTAAAGAACCCCAGCCCCGTGCTGCCGTTCGACGACACGCAGATAGCGACCGACACCTACTACGCCTGCCTCGACGCCAGCACCAACTGGGACACCTACAACAGCAACCACGTGTACGGAGAGTTCGTGGACAACAACGGCGACGGCGTGTACGACTCGACGGACCTCGACGACGCCTACCCCGACGTTTGGGTGGGGCGGTTCGCGACGAGCGACACGACGAAGATAGCCGCCTGGGCCGCCAACGCCGTGAACTACGAGAAGGCGGCCAGCCCCGGCGCCTGGATGAACTCCCTCACGATGATAGCCCCGAACGCCGGGACGATGGGCGACGCCGCGGCCACGGCGGCCAAGATGGAGCAGTACTTCAACAAGACCGCGCAGGGCTGGTTCGGGTACCTCGGGGCGTACTACGGCAAGGTCATAAGCAGCGGCGTGGTCAACCGGCTCTACGAGACCAATTCCGCCCTCAGCCGGGCCGCCATCATCAACACCTTCAACACCGGGTACGCCCTCGGCCTGTGGCTTTCGCAGGGCACCAACGTCAGCATCACCTCGCCGGGCCTGGGCACGCTTTTCAGCAACCCGGACGTCACGGGCCTTGCCAACGGCGCCAAGAAGCCGGTCATCTTCGGCATGTCCAGCTCCGCTGGCAGGTTCGACGACGGGGAGTGCCTCGGAGAGGCGCTGACCGAGAACAACACCAACAACGGCGCGATGGGGTTCATCGGCGCCTCCCGCGTGACCTCGGGCACGGCGGCCCTGGGCTATCCCGGGGACGGCTCGGGCAACGGCACCGCGGTGCAGATGGACTTCCTCTACCAGATGGAGCTGGGAAGATTGAGCGACGCCACGCTGCTGTACATGGGGAAGACACTGGGCTACTCAAAGCGGGGATTTGGCGATTCGCAGCTCTGGCCGATATTCAAGAACGACTACACGGTGAAGGCATTCTACGAGTACAACCTCCTGGGCGAGACCAACTCTCCGGTCTGGACGGACGTCGGCGGCACTTTCAACCCGCAGACGGTAGTGGCCGAGGACGCCACCTACAAGAACGTCTCGATAAAGGTCCGCAACGCGATGACCAACAGTCCCCTGAACCACACGCTGGTGTGCCTCGAGTACGGGAGCGCCGGCTCCTACCAGTACGCCGAGACCAGCATCGACGGCTACGCCAACTTCTCGGTGCCCAAGGCGATGCTGTTTGGCAACGTCACCATCACCCGGGCCGACTTCACGCCGTTCGAGTATTCGGAGATGCCCCTGGACGACACCTACCCGCCCTACACCGACTGGCTGATAACGCCGGCGCTGCCGGACGGGATCGACAACTGGTACAAGACCGCCCCCAGGGTCAGGCTGATCCCCGAGGTTGGCGTGACCACCTACTACCGCTGGGACGACGGCGCCGACCAGGTCTACGGCGGCCAGGAGTTCACACCCCTCGAGGGTGAGCACATCCTGAAGTTCCACGCCGTGGACTGGAAGAACAACAAGGAGGGCGAAAAGAGCGTGACTTTCAAGGTCGATTCCATGGTCCCCAACACGACCGTCGACATCACGCCGGCGGGCCCCGACGGCGCCAACGGCTGGTACGTCCACCAGCCGGAGGTCCGGCTGAGCCTCCCCGGCGACACCGGCTCCCCCGTGACGATAAAATACAAGCTCGATGCCGAGCCCAGCTACATCGACTACGCCGATCCCGTCCTCATCGAGGAGGGCCAGCACGCGCTCTATTTCTACTCTAAGGACTACGCCGGCAACAAGGAGAAGGACCGGAGCCTGGTATTCAAGGTGGACCTCACGCCGCCGTCCAGCGCCGCCCGGATAACCCCCGCAAAGCCCGACGGGCAGAACGGCTGGTATGTCAAGGAGCCGTCGATAACCTTCTTCGTCGACGAGCCCAACGCCCCGTTCATCCGGTACTGGTGGGACGGAGGGGCCCCCGAGAACCTGAGCATCACCGGCTCGCTTCGGCCCGCCGAGGGCATCCACAACCTCGGCTTCCAGGGCGTCGACGAGGCCGGCAACGCCGAGGAGCCCAAGAACCTCACCGTGAAGCTCGATTCGCTCGTGCCGGCCACGAACATAACTACCGACCCGGTCGCCCCCGACGGGATGAACGGCTGGTTCATCACCCGCCCCACGCTCAGCTTCGACACGGGGGACCCGGCCGTGGTCCACTACAAGTGGAACGTCGAGCCGTACGCCTGCGCCACCGGCCCCCTCCTGGCGCCCGAGGGCATCAACACGCTCACCTACTACGCGGCCGACGACGCCGGGAACAAGGAAACGGCCCGGTTCGCCGCGTTCAAGGTGGACACCTCGGTGCCGTCGACCGCCCTGGTCGTCAGTCCGGCGGACAAATTCGACCAGTGGTACACCAAACAGCCGCGCGTCAAGCTCTCCAACGCCGAGAACTGCACCATCAACTATTACTGGGGCACCGAGATAGACCAGGTGCAGAAGTACAGCAAGGAGTTCGTGGTGCCCGACGGCAGGGCGATACTGCACTATTGGTCCATCGACGAGGCCGGGAACAAGGAGGCCGAACGGACGAAGGGCTTCGACGTGGACACGGCCCCGCCCTCCGTCAGCTTCACGCCCAGCGTGCTGTCCCTCGAGGTCGGCGGGAGCGTCTCCTTCGAGCTCAAGGGAACGGACTCCAACGGTGTGACCGACTTCCTCCTGGACTTCGGTGACGGCAATAGCACCGGCTGGATACAGAACCTTTCCGCCACCCACGCCTACGGCGCCGCCGGCAACTACACGGTCACCTGCAAGGGCCGGGACCCGGCCGGGAACGAGGGAAACGCCGCGGCCAAGACCATCGAGGTGAAGGCCAAGTACGTCCCGCCGGTCATCAAGCCGCCGGAGGAGAAGCCGGCCACCAACTGGGCCCTGATAGGCGGGGTCATCGGCATCATAGCCGTGGTGGCCATCGTGGCCGCCGTGGCCATGAGGCGCAGGAAGCCGAAGGACGACTTCTTCGTGAACGAGGCCCGGGAGCAACAGAGAATCAAAGAGACCATGCCCGCCTACGACTTCACCCAGGGCCGGGCGGAGGCCGGGGCTGTGACCGAGACCCAGGCGATGACCGGGCTGGAAGGGACGGCCACCGCGGCGGCGGCCGCTCCTGCCGAGGATTCGCGCACATTCCCCTGCCCCAAGTGCAGCAACGAGGTGGAGAAGGGCGCCGAATACTGCTACACCTGCGGGGAGAGGTTCAAGAAGGGCGGGCCCGGCGGCGCGCAGGAGCCCCCGCGACAGGCACCCCCGGCGCAACCGGCGTACGCGCCCAGGCAGCCGGATGCCCCGGCCTACGCTCCTGCCCAGCCCGCCGAACAGGCCTATTCCGCGCCGGCGGGGCAGTACTACGACGCGGGGCAGGCCCAAACCGCCTACGAGGCGCCGGCCCAGCCATTGTACGAGGCGCCGGCCCAGCCGGTCCGGCCGCCGGTGGCCCGTCCCCCGCCGGGCAGCGGAGATCTCGACGACATCATGAGCCGGCTGCAGTCGATATCGCAGCCCGCCGCCGCGACCGCGGCCGCCCGTACGGCCCCGGCCAGGCAGCCCCTGCCGCCGCCCCATGCGGCCCACCAGCCCGCCCCGCAGAGGCCTGCCTTCCAGCCGGCCGCTCCGGCCCAGACGCCCGCCGAGGCCAGCGCCGAGACCGGGACGGGCAAGTTCTGCCCCAAATGCGGCACGGAGATGGCGCGCCTGGTGGACCTGCCGGGCGCCCAGGGAGAGCAGCTGAAGAAGCTCAATGCCCGGGGCCAGCACGCCTTCCAGTGCCGCAAATGCAACCATTTCGAGGTCTCGGCCTGGGCGCCGAAATAGGTGGGCAGCTGGCAGGAGGCAGTAGTCAGAAGAGAGGGGCCAGGCAGCAGGGAGCGGGCAGCAGGGGACGGATCCGCACCGATGCCCTTACCCGGCTACCCTCCCCACTCCCTGATGCCAACTGCCTGCTCCCTTACCACTGCCTAACTGCCCGCGCCCCGCGGCCTTTTTTATCATACATATACAATATAATCGTATACGCTAGGTTTTTAAAGGGTAAACGTATTATTGGCCCGACCCGCTGAAAATGCAGGTTGGAATGTCGATGGAAATCGACGCAAAATGGTGAGGAACATGCAAAGGAAGAACATGAACAGGTTGGCCTCGCTCCTATCGGTGCTGGTCCTGGTGCTCTCCGCCGTGGCGGCGGCACCGGTGTACGGCGCCCGGGGCGGAAGGGCTGCAGGCGATGCGACCATCAATGGAACCGTGACCGACCAAAACAACGGCCAGCCCCTGGCCGGCGTCAATGTCCACCTCACCGGCCCGAATGCCTCGCTCGACGACACGACCGATGCGCTCGGGACCTACGAGTTCGTCACCCTGCCGGACACTTTCAGCCTCCAGTTCGCACGGGCCGGCTACAAGACCGAAACGGTCCCGGCAGTCGGGGCGGCAGACCTGACCACGACCGTGGATATCGAACTGGAACCTCTGATGTCCACCGTGAAGGGCACCGTCAGGTCCGGCTCCAGCGCGGTCGCCGGGGCGGACGTGCTCCTCCTGGGCCCGGCCCAGAAGGACCAGGCCCGGACCTCGACCAACGCCACCGGCGCGTTCTCGTTCGGGGTCCTCAGCTACGGTTACACTTATACAGTGCGCGTAACGATGGACGGCATGTACGGCTATCAGAGCTCGTTCCAGCTGGCGCTGGGCGCCACGAACGATCTCTCGGTCGACCTCACGCCGGTACCGGGCGCCACCAGCACGGTCTGGGGCTATGTCTTCGACAAGAGCACCGACCAGCCCGTCGAGGGGGCGCGCGTCACATTCATGGACAAGGGCGGCACCATGTGGACCGGCACCGTGTCCGGGGTCGGAGGGTACTTTAGCCTGTCTCTCCCGGCCGGCTACTATGACGTGAAGATCGAATCATCGGGCTATCTCAGCTCCAGCGCCTCGGTCGACGTTGTCGGTGACAGCTTCCAGAAGGACTTCAGCATAACGCCCATCCCGCCGTCCGGCACCAAGGTCTCCGGCAAGGTCACCGCCTCGGGCGGCTCGACCGGGCTTTCGGGGGCCGAGATAACCCTCGTGGACGCCACCGGCGCCCGCAACAGCGTGAAGACGGATGCAGCCGGGATGTACCTGATAACCACCTACGCCGGCGACTTCACGCTGGAAGCCGTGGCGGCCGGCTACTTCCTCCACCGCGAGGCGCTGGCCGTCGGAGGGAGCGACCTAGTACGCAACCTGGCGCTCATACCCATCCCGGCCAAGGACAAGTCCGTGTGGGGCTACACCAAGGACATCACCGGCGCGCCGGTGGCCTCCGCCCGTGTCGTGCTCTACGACCTGGAGGCCGACCACACCGGCTACATCAGCGAGGTGGTCTCTTCGGCCGGCGGCTACTTCAGCATCCCGACCTACTCCGGCAACTTCCTGCTCGTCGGCGAATCAAGCGGGCACTCCACCGCCGTGTCCGAACTGGATGTCGTGGGCGTCAAGCGCAGCGATATCGTGCTCGACGTGCTGGCCCCCACGGACGGTTCGGAGAAGCTCGTGTTCTCGACCTGGGGCAACATCAGCTACACTGCCACCGTCAAGATGCCCGGCGCCGGGGAGAGCACCCGCTGGGCCATAGACCACAACTTCGGCAACGGCGACGGCGTTGTCACCCGGGACGAAGCGGACGCCTGGCTCGGCACGCTCGCGGCCCGCGGCCCGATGCACCGCGACACCCGGGACTACCTCACGGTGGACGGCCTGCGCTACGTCTACATCGACGGGAGCCTCGCCGTCACCTCGCCCGACGCGCTGGGCAACGCCACCGACATGACGCGCCTGACCGTGGTCCACGCCTACAACCTCACGTCCAACGCCAGCGTGGCGGACGCAAAGGTCCACGCCCTCAAGTTCAACGCCGTGTACGACACGGCGGCCATGACCTCCGTCTCGGAGCTCATGGTGCCCCGGGCGTTCGAGCTCCGCGGCACGCCGGTCGCCACGGCCGCTGTGTCCGTCATTGGGACCAACGATGTAACGATAGATCCGCTGGGCCAGCCGGCCGGGTCCGCGGCCGCCTCCGAATGGGTTACGATGGGCATCGAGGCCAACGAGGTGCCCTTCGCCGACACCGACGGCAACAAGACCGTACGGCCGCAGACAGTAGTCTACTTCGACGCCTCGACCTCGTCCGACGACACCAAGATAGTGAACCACACCTGGAACTTCGGGGACGGCTCGTTCGGCTACGGCGTCATCGTGAACCACACCTACGCCGACGCCAACGGAACGGCGAAGGCCACCTACAACGTTACGCTGACCATAACGGACACGGGCGGGCTGACCAACACGAGCACGCTCTTTGTGACCATAGACGGGCAGGCGCCCGTGTCAGCCTTCACCGCCGGCAACACCACGGTGGTCGAAAAGACCCAGCTGGTGGAGGTCAACGCCAGCGGCTCCTCGGACAACGTGGGCGTGGCCCGCTACTCCTGGGACTTCGGCGACGGCCGCAGCGGCGAGGGCCTGGCGACCAACCACACCTACTTTGTGCCCGGCACCTACAACCTGACCCTGAACGTCACCGACCTGGCGGGCAACTGGGCCACCAAGGTCACGGTCATCACCGTGCTCGACAACACCACGCCCGTGGCGCGCTTTGTCTCCAACGTCTCCATCGTTCCGGCCCTCCAGGTGGTAGAGTTCAACGGCACCACCTCCAGCGACAATGTAGCCGTCCTGCAGTGGGTCTGGGACTTCGGCGACAACACCACGAAGGTCTCCGGCAACGAGTCGTACGCGGTCGTCAACCACACCTACGCCGTCGAGGGAAGGTACAACGTCACCCTCAACGTGACCGACGGAAAGTTCTGGAACGAGACCGTATTCGTGATGACCGTAACGCCGCCGCTCATCTTCGCCGACCTGAACATCTCCGCCCTGAGCTTCTCCAACAGGAACCCCGCCGAGGGATGGGACACCGTTACCATAAGCGTCAAGATACGCAACGCCGGCGAGAAGGCGGCCCAAAACTTCACGGTGAGGTTTTTGGCCGGGACCAAGAAGATAGGCGACGTGAAGGTCAAGCTCCTGGGCATCGGCCAGAGCAGGACCGTTTCGACGGACTGGAAGCCCACCAAGAAGGGCAACTTCCTGGTGACCGTGAACGCCGACGCCCTATCCGTGATCCCTGAGTCGAACGAGGCCAACAACATCGCCGAACAAAAGATAGACGTCAAGGAGAACCAGAACAGCCTCATCATCGCCGTGGTGGCCGTGGTCGTCGTGCTGGCCATCGTCATCGTGTACTTCGTCTACAAGCGGCGCTCGAGCCGCGAGTACGACGAGGAAGAGGACGAAGAAGAGGAAGAGGAGGAGGGTGACGAGGAAGAAGAGGACGAGGAGGACGAGGAGTCGGAGTGCCCCAAGTGCTTCGCCGCCGTCAGCCCGTCCGACAAGAAGTGCCCCTCCTGCGGCGCCAGGCTCAGGAGCTGAGCGGCAAAACCCTAGAAGAAGGGTGCCGGCCTCCGGCACCCTGTTTCCTTTTTTTTCGGCCCCGATTTTTGAAGCAACCTTCCGCCGGGCAGGCTCATTTTTCGCCTACTTCCGAAAAGGTCGTTTCGCCGGCCCCCCGGGTCCCGGCATCGAGGAGCAGCCGGCGCATCTGCGCCCGGAGCGTCCCCTTGCCCTCCTCGTTGACGAGCATCAAGTCGGCGGTGGCGATGACCTCGCCCAGGCCCCAGCGCAGCTCGTTTCGGTCGCGCTCCTGCAGCTCACCGAAGGTCGGGGGGTCGTCCTCGCGGCCCCGGCGGTTGATGCGCTCCCATCGGGTCCGGGGCGAGGCGTGGACGCAGACCACCGAAAGCATCTCGCCGAGCTCCCGGCGGAAGAACGCCACTTCATCCAGGCTCCGGGTGCCGTCGATCACGACGATGGCGGCGCCCGTTATCAGCCGGGCGGTCCGTCTTGCCCAGATGTCTGCGCCGAATTTCTTGCGCTCCCCGTCGGCGACGGCCTGCATGTTGGCGCGGTCGGCATCGAAGCCCTTGGCCTTCACCATCTCACGGACGAGCGAGCCCATGTGGTGGACCGGGATTCCCATCTCCTCGGCGACCTTCACGGCCTCCGACTTGCCCGAGCCGGGCATCCCGGTGAGCAGAAGCACGTTCATCGCTACACCCTGCGCATTGGACACACGGCTCATGGCGCTTGCCGGTAATTTACATTTCGGTCGACCACAAGATTTAATTCTGCAAATCGCATGATTCTTCCCGAGGGTCGGAAAAATGAGCGACGGTCCGGTACTGGAATATGCTGGCAGGGGCGTAAGCTGTTTTCTTCCGGAAAAATTGTCGCGTGAGGGCCGCCTGGTGCCTCTTCTGCCGCCGACGGGACTCCCGGAGATCAAGGACGCAGGAGCGGCACTGCTTTCGGCCGTGATGAGGACGGACACGCCCGACCTGGTGCCGTCGCTCGAGGAAATACTGAAGAAACGGTACAAGGGCGGCGACGTCTCCATCATTGTCGACGACCACACGCGCACCAACCATCACACGAAGATGCTCCTGCCCCACCTGGCGGAGTACCTGCTCGCAAACGGCGTGAAGCGGGAGAGACTGAAGTTCGTCATAGCCACCGGCACCCACCGGGGGCCGCTGGACAAGGAATACCCCGGCATACTGGGCGCCATGTGGCCGGCGTACAAGGACTGCGTGGTGGTCCATTCCGACAGAAACGGCCTGGCAAAGGTGGGGACGCTCGAGGACGGCGCCACCGTCGAGGTCAACGGCACCGTGTTCGGCTCGGAGATAGTCATCCCGCTCAACGACCTCGAGTTCCACTACTTCGCCGGCGTGGCCGGAGGGCCCAAGCAGATCTGCCCCGGCGTTGCCTCCGCAGAAATAATTCGGCGCGAGCACCTCAAGATGTTCGGAAAGCTCGGCTTTGCCGACCACGTGGAATCCGGCGTCTACGACGGGAACCCGGTGTTCGAGTACAAGCGCAAGATAGTCGGCAAGTTCCTCGAGGAGATGAAGAAGAAGGGGAGCTGGGTATTTGCAATCACGGTGGTGATGGACCCGGCGCCGAAGCTCGTGTCGATTTCCGGGGGCGACCTGATGGAGACGCATCAGCGGGCCATCGACAAGCTGTGCAGCGTCTACGTCGCGACGGTCCCGAAACCGGCCGACATCGTCATCATCAGCGCCCGCCAGACGGGCATCAACCTGTACCAGTCCGGAAAAGCGTACAACGCCGCCAAGAAGGCTGTCAAGAAAGGAGGGTGGATAATCCTTCTCTCGGAGTGCAAGGACGGCTTCGGCAACGACGAGTTCAAGAACCTGATGAAGCTGTCCGCGCCCATTTTCAGGGAGCTCGAGGAGAAGCTCAAGGGCACAAAGCCGGGAGAGCGCGCCAAGCTCATGGAGGAGTACATCAACCGGGCGATGCACGAAACGCAAAAGGCGGTCATGGCCGACTTCAAGATCGGAAAGCAGAAGCCCGTGGACCTGCTCGACGTGCTGCGCCATGTAGGATACGGGCATCTCTGCATCATCCAGGACGGCCTGAGCGAGGACGAGATGGCGTCGGTGCCGCTGACCTATGTCGGCAGGAAGGGCGAGCCCGCCGTCGAGCGCCTGAAGGCCTGGATCGCCGAGAGGGAGAAGGAAGGGAGGCCCACTTACGTCGTGATGGACGACCCGAACTATCTTGTCAAGATCGGATAGTACATGCGCCATGGCTGTTCTTAGGCCCATCTCGATAGTACATTTATTAACGTATAGTAAATATTGATAATCGTGCGGGTGCTCTATGCAAAGAGGGGCCCGCACACGACCGGCGGGTCGCACTCGGCCGGGAGCACCGGCCCGGTGCAGGTGCTCTACGAGAATGATGACGGTGCGACAACGGCACCGGGGTCCTACGGCGATCCTGCGGCCGGGTCAAGGGCCAGCGCCGATGTCAACGACCGGCTCGTAGCACCACTGCTCAAAGGCGGCGGCAATGCCGCCCTCAGGACGGGGCTGCTCGCCGCTCGATTACATCCTCGGGTCTCCACCGCTTGAAAGCGGTGGAAATCCCGAGGATTTATAAACCGTTTCAGGTTCACTCCAATGTGGATTAATATCCCGGCCGACCTAAATGTGATGGAGCTGGTCAGATGTCTTGGCCTATGTCCATCGCCGTGCAGATGCAGTGCCTGGTCGCGTCGCCCCCAGCGCCGGTTGGCGGGGAAGGGGCGAAAGAACGGACCCCCGGCGGCGGGAGGGCCGGCCTTGCGGCGGCCGCCCGCCCGGCGCGCCGGGGCGCGCGGTACTTCGGGATTTTCGCCGTCCTCATCATGACGGCGTCGGCCTTCGGCCCCGCGCTGGGGGCGGTGGAATGCCAGATACCGGTCGATTCCCTTCCCTGGTGCCAATGGTTCGGCCAAGACGACATCACCCTGAATCTGATAAATGTCGCCGCACCGGTCGTCGTGGTCGTCCGCATCGACGCGACCTGGATGCCGTCCAGCGCTCCGTTATGCTCCGATGGTGTGGAGATCGGCATCGTGGAGGCCGGGATGCTGAACGTGCTGGTCATGGGTCTTAGGCAGGACACGAGCCTGGAGCTCGTCTCGAGCGGCACTGTGAGCGTGTCGGTCGAGAACCTGGCCGGCGGGGCCGTCCCCGTTCCCGGGGACGCCCACGTCTTCGGCTGGGTCGAGGGCCCGGAATACGGGCAGGATTGCCTGGCATTGGCCGTCACCCCGGGGGACCGGCGCGAGATGGATTTTGCCTCCGAATCGCCGCTGACATTCGTTGCGACCGCGGGTGACGACATAACCGAATACCGCATCCTCCAAGGCGAGCAGACAATTCTCCTCGACCCGCTGACCGACCTTCTCATGCTGATGTCCCCAACCCGCACCCACTTCTCCATCGACATCCGGGCGGCCGTTGACCCTCCCGAGAATCCGCCCCTCGATTACACCGGCGTGGATTTCCACATCACCGCGACATCCGGGGGGGATCCGTCCAAGTGCAGCGTCGTCAGCACGTTGACCCAGCTCAGCAGCACCGACGCGGAACCCAATCCGCCGGGCGCCCCGTACGGCGTCAGGCTCTCGGTCTCGGACCCGCGGGATTCGTCGGAAGCGGGCGTGTACAAGGAATACACCCTCTTCGTCCAGAACCAGGGAATCCAACCGGACGTCTACGACTTGACGAGCTGCCTCCCGGCGGAGGGCTGGAAAGGCGTTTTTGAAGCCGAGAACATCCACGTCAACGCCGGGGAGACCGGCCTGGTGACGTTCTACGTCTACGGGGACAGCGATGGCGACGGGCTCAGCGATTACGACGAGATGAACGGCTACTTCTTCTACTCGAGCTATCCCCAGTCGGCAACCATAAAACAGGACCCCTCCATGACCGCCGCCCGGGTCTACACGAGCGCGACGCTCACCGGCATCCTTGGCACGAACGGATATTTCCGGTTGACGGTGGTCGGGAACGCGCTGAACGCCCGGGAGGGCGGCGAGCAGGTCACCCTGAGCGGCCTGAACAGCTACGGGCTCGGGACGGCGCTGCTTTTCAGAATCTACGACCCCTACAACTCGCTCCTGTTCAAGGCCCAGGCCCAATCGTACAGCTACGAAGCGGTCCTCGTCGAGGACAGGATGGCTTTCAGATGCTCCTATTCGTTCGAGCCCGTGACCTTGCCCTCCGGACAGTTCAAGGTCGTGGTGACCGCGGAGGACAGCTCGTTCAAGTACATGCCCGGGCTCGAGATCGCGCTCGACGATATCAGGGTCGAGAAGAAGGGGGCGGACCTCCTCAGGCCCGATTGCGACGGCGACGGCCTGGGTGATGGCTACGAGAGAGACGCCGGCCTGTCCTGCTTGCTGGGCGACACCGACTCCGACAAGATATGGGACGGCGCCGAGGCCGGATACTGGATGGGCAGAAGGTCCTGTCCGGAAGGATTGGCGCTGGAGCTTGCGACCATCCGGGACGCAGACGGCGACGGCCTCCCCGACGGCTCCGAGATCAACCCGTCGCTCTACGGCACGGACCCGGCGTTCGCGGACACCGACGCCGACGGGCTCGGTGACGGCCGGGAGGTCGCCTGCGGGGCGAACCCGCGGATGGCCGATACCGACGGCGATTCGCTGGGCGACGCCGTAGAGGTGCTGGTCTACGGCTCCGACCCCTGCCGGAAGAATTCCGACGGCGACGATCTGAGCGACGGCACCGAGGTCATCGTATTCTGCTCGGACCCGAGCCTTATGGACACGGACAATGACGGACTGAACGATGGTCTTGAGGCCGGCCTGGGAACGAACCCCCTGCTGGCCGACACCGACGGCGATGGAATGGGCGACGGGTGGGAGGTGGCCAACTACCTCGACCCGCTGGACCCCGGCGACGGCGGGGCGGACTCCGACGGGGACGGCCTGCCAAACGTCGAGGAGTGCGCCGCCGGGTCCAATCCATGGGTCCAGGACAGCGACGGCGACCTCCTGGACGACCGCGTGGAGGTGCAGGTCCATCGCACCTCCCCGGTCGTCCGGGATACCGACGGGGACGGATTGTACGACGGGCAGGAGGTCGGCATCCCGGTGCCTTCCGACGGGGGATTGCCCTCCATCACGGACCCGACGAACCCCGACACGGACGGGGACACCTTGCCGGACGGCTGGATCGAAGGCTGGGCCCTCAATCCTGCGACCGGGATGTATGATAGCAACGGTTTCAAGAACGGCCTCCCGGATCCGGGCGAGTTCGAGGACGGAGACCTGGACGGACAGGTGGATCCCGGGGCCTGGCACGCAGGCATGGGGCCGGGCGAGACGGACCCCAATCGTCCCGATACCGATGGCGACACGGCGGGGGACGGGTGGGAAATCAGGCACGGTTTCGACCCCCTCGACGGCACGGACGCATTGACGCGGGATTCCGACAATGACGGCCTCATCAATGCGGTGGAATTCCAGCACGGCACCGACCCGTTCAACCCTGACACGGACGGGGACGGCATCCGGGACGGGGACGAGCTCGACCTTGCGGAGACCGACGGCGTGGAGAACCTCTATATCACGGATCCGACGGACCCCGACACCGACGACGACAGCCTGGAGGACGGCTTCGGCAGCGCCGGAGGAGATCCCGGGGAGATGAGCCTTGGCACCAATCCGACCGACCGGGACACCGATGGGGACGGAATCGATGACGGGGTCGAATACTTCGACCTGTACCGCTACGACCGGATCGAGGCGGAGGACTTCTCCTGCGTCCAAAACGCCAGGCTCCGCCAGTTCGGCAGCACCATGTGGGTCGGTTTCATGAACCAGGGGACCGCCACGATGAGGTCGTCGGCCCAGGATTATTCCACCATCCGGGCGGCCCTCGCGAACGAGTACCGGCTCTATATCACAGGAACGTCGACCGTCAAGCTCACCGGGGTCGACATGACCGACCCGGACGTGGCCGCCCGCGAGCAGGCCGCGGTCCAGGAAGGGATAAAGAACGCACTGAAAGTGGGGCTGAGCGACCTCTACAACGTGCCGAACACATTCACGCTCCTTAAGGTCCGGAAGAACGTTTACTTCGACAACGCTGCCCCCGACTTCGAGGACCACCCGGTCGACCCGTACGAGCACCCCAGATACATCAACTGGTGGGAGCAACAAGTCGATTATCGGCTCAGCGCCAGCGAGTTCGTGATAACGCTGGACCTGGTGTATGACCGGTTCGACGACGCATATGAGGCGGCCGGTGGCCAGGGGAGGGTCGACCAAGTGGAGCTGAACATGGACTACTTCGTCGTGGAGAGGAGGAGCCTGGACCCGGCGGACCCGGACACGGACGGCGACGGCCTCGGCGACGGCGAAGAAGTGATGGAATACGGGACATATCCCCTCAACACCGACCCGGACGAGGACGGGATAAGCGACGGGTACGAGCTTTCGTCCGGCACGGACCCGGAGTTCCGGGACACCGACTACGACGGGCTGCGGGACCGGGTGGAGCTGGGATACGGCGACGAGAACACGGACGACCGGACGGCATACGACACCTCGGATGCGAGGAACCAGGACCAGGACCATGACCAGGACGATTCTACGCAGACAGACCCGACGAAGATGGACACCGATGGGGACTTCCTGCCGGACGGGTGGCACGACGGCTGGTCCACGGACCATGTGCCGGGGACCGACTGGCGCTTCGGTAATGACGTGACCAAGGAGAACTGCCAGAAGACGGCGCTGGAGTTCGAGGACTACAACTGCAACGGCGCCATCGACGCGGGAGAGACCGACCCGTTCTCCTCGGACAGCGACGACGACCTGATACCGGACTACTGGGAGGTCTACTGGCAGTCCGAGGGGGCGCCGGTGGACCCGCTGGATCACGATGACGCCGGAAGCGACAGCGATCTGGACGGGCTGACGAATCTCGAGGAATACACCGTCGACACCAATCCCGGAACGCCCAACACCGATTATACCGTCAACTCGGACGACCGGCTGCTCGACGGGACGGAGGCGAAGGTGGTGTTCCGGACCGATGTCGAGAAGGGCGCCAGGTGCTTCGACCATTACGGGGAAAAGGACGCGGCGGACATCTACGAATGGATCTACTACGTGGACAGCCGGAACACGCCGAGGGAATACGGATACGAGGCGAAATACATCGATCCGGATGCGGACTTCCAGGGCAGCCCCCTGACGCTCGGGTCCATCAAGATCCTCGAACTGCGCGACGGCACGACCATAACCTACAACCGCAACGCCGGAAAGCTGTTCGTCTGGATGCCCGGCTCCGACATCACCGATATCGATTTCGACGAGGTGTGCGAGGGTGCGGTCCATGTCTTCAGCGCGCAATCCGCATCGTCGCCCGGCCAGGCGGCGACCTCGGACAGGCCGCGCGTGGCATACAAGGACGCCGAGCTCTACCGCACGAGCCCGTTTTCCCCCGACTCCGACGGGGACAACCTGATGGACGGCGTGGAGAGATCCTGGTCCTGCGATACGGACGGGGACGGGCAGATCAATGCGATGGACCCGGACTCCGACGACGACGGCGTCAACGACTGGTCCGAGAGGTTCGCCGTCATGTTGTATAACGGCCTGAACGAGCTGTGGGACGTCGACCGCGACGGGAAGGACAACATGCTCGACCCCGACTCGGACGGCGACGGCCTCGCGGACGGCCTGGAGTACAACCACGGCATCGACTCCGACGGGGACGGCTATCCCAACTTCCTGGACTGGGACTCGGACGGGGACGGCGTGCCCGACGGGTGGGTGAAGTTCTGGGTCTGCATAGCGTTGTCCCAGACGAGCTGCGTCTACGAGTACCCGTCCGACAACGACGACGACCGGGAGATCGGGGAGGGCGAGGACCTCGACTGCGACGGCGCCCTCGACGGGGGCACGGAGACCGACCCCCTCGATGCCGACACGGACGACGACGGCCTGACGGACGGTTTCGAGGTGCTCTCGCACGACCAACCGCTGACCGGAGAAACGGTCCCGTACCAATTTGGCGAGCTCACGTCCTATAACGGACATGGCGCGACGAACCGGTTGGACCCGGACTGCGACAACGACGGGCTGCTGGACGGTCAGGAGGTGGTGGGGTGGACGCTGACGGTCGAAAAATTCGCCGGGCCGAGCCCGACCCGTGGGTCCTACACGGTCCACTCGGACCCCAACGACCAGGACGGGGACACCGACAACGACGGCCTGCCGGATTTCCAGGAGTACCGGTCGGCCGACCCGACGAAACCGGATACCGACGGGGACGGCCTCGGCGATGACGACGAGGACGCCGACCGCGACGGGCAGCGGGACTGCGACGAGACGAGCCCCCTGTACGTCGACACCGACCACGACTACCTATGGGACGGCGTGGAGACCGCCCAGGGGGCAAGAACGGAGGAACTCAACCCTGATACGGACGGCGACGGGCTGCTGGACGGGGAGGAGGACACCGACTACGACGGGGCGCTGGACGCGACCGAGACCGATCCGAGCGCTCCGGACTCCGACCAGGACGGGCTGGGCGATTTCACGGAACACCGGCTGGTCGATTTCAGCGGCTATGAATTTGACGAGGACAGCGATGGAACATACAACTGGAGGGACCCCGATTCTGACAATGACGGGCTCCCGGACGGTGTGGAGATCAGGTGGAACACCAATCCGGACGGGGATTTTTGCCCGCGCTGCGGCCATGTCCTGATCAACGTGTTCGATTCGAATTCCAACAACGACAACAAGAACGACGGTGCCCATATCTGGGTCGGGTACCGGACCAATGCCATCGACACGAATCTGGACGGCAAACTGGAGCTGGGCTGGGGGACCTGGATGGCATTCAACATCGGAGCCATCAACGGCAACCCGGACCAGCAGCTGACCTACTATACCTGGGCCGGACCGGTTGCGGCCAACCAGGTTCCCAAGAACCAGCAATATCCCGTGGGACAGACCCACGAGGGCTACCCGATATACTACACCTGGGATTTCGTGACCGCCGTTCCGGTGGCGTTCTACATCGGCTACAGCGCCGGGACCTACATGAAGTATACCTCCGGAGGGGTCCCGCCCGCCAATGAATGGGTCTCCGCCATGCCGGTCCTGCCCTACTGCATCCGGAACCAGGAGCGCTGGGGCGGGACGGATCCCGCGGCCACATGGGCCGATTCCGACTGCGACGGCCTCTTCGACCTTCTAGAGGATGTCTTCCCCATGGGGGGGGGGAACGGGATATATGACCCTGCAGCCGATTTTTCCGATCTCAAGGACTACGACACCGACGACGACGGCGTGTACGACCTCTTGGACAACGGCTGCCTGCAGGGCGTCGGGCAGCTCGATCCGAAGAACCCGGATACCGACGGCGACGGCCTCCAGGACGGCACCGAGATGGGCTTCACGAGGTGCTACGGGGAAAGGGGCTACTCCACCGGGAACCTGTACTTCAACGTGGGCGGCACGGACCCCGACAAGTTCGTTCCGGACGCCGACACCAGGACCAAGACCAACCCCACCGTCCGCGACTGCGACGGCGACGGCCTCCCGGACGGCTGGGTCGACGGGTGGGCGTACGACCCGGTGCTGAAGACCTGGGGCAGGTACAACGCCCCGGACAATCAACCGCAGCTATACGAGGGAGAGGAGATTCCGACATTCGTCCAGGCCACCAACAAATACTGGGGGAACGGCAGGGTGGATGGAGGCGAGACGAACCCCCGGGACCCCGACAGCGACGACGACGGCATCCCCGACGGGTGGGAGCGGTGGTTCGGATACAACCCGCTGTCCTACCCGGACGCATTCAGCGACCCCGACCACGATTTCCTGATAAACCTAGATGAGTACGCCGCAGGCACGCGCCCGGACCTGTGGGACACGGACGGGGACACGATGCCCGACGGCTACGAGGTCCTGCACGGATTGAATCCGCTGGCCAGGGTGGACGCCCTGCTGGACCACGACAAGGACAAGCTGACCAACATAAACGAATACCAGGTCGGGATGCCCAAGTGGTACTCGTTCAAGGCCAGCGGCGTCTACTGGTACGGCACGCTGCCCGACGACCCGGACACCGACGGGGACGGCGTCCCCGACGGGACCGAGCACAAGGTGGGGGCGAACGGCTGGAGCAACGACATCGACCAGGACGGCATCCTGAACGTGTACGACGACGACAGCGACGGGGACGGGCTGTCCGACTACATCGAGTGGAACGGCGAATGGGAGATCTCCTACGAGGACGCCCTCGGGAACCTGGCCGTGGAGTATGTGCAGTCGGACTGGTCGAAAGCCGACACCGACGGGGACTACCTGGACGATTACCGGGAGTACACCGAGCAGACCAATCCCAGGAAGGTGGACACGGACGGGGACCGGTTCAAGGATTGCGAGGAGATCTTCGAAAAGACGCAGTCCGTGGCGCGCATCGACACGGACCCGCTGAGGGTCGAGCATGTACCGCCCACCGTGCTCTCGCCGGGGCTCGTCAAGGTATCGTGCTACCCCGTCAACAGCGGCAAGAAGAACGAATACTACGAGGTGTGGGCGAACGTCAAGGCCCGCGACAATGTCGATATCGACTATGTCATGTTCTACCTCATGGAGGGCAGGGACAAGAACATCGGACATTACATCGAGAAGGCAATGGGGGGGTCCTGGGACACCAAACAAATAACGCGGTTGAGCAGACCCGGCACTCCCCGGGATCCTACGGAGAGGACCGTCATAGCGACCCAGGTGACATCAGGAACGGTTTTTGATATCTCGGCGAGCCTGTACAAGGAGGGTTTCACGGTCGTGGCGTACGTGTACGATATGAACAAGAACGTCTACATCACGCAGGGCCGCGGCGGATACGACATCGACGGCGAGTGGACGGTGGCCTCCGCCTGCAAGTGGCTGGGGGACGTGATGGGATTGCCCCCGGATGTGACCTCTGCCGCCACCGGCCTGCTCACCGGTTTCCTCCATGGCATGGATGTCTGCATGGACGGCTTCGTGGAGAGCTCGTGGGCGTCCACACTGCCGGGCATGGCGATGACCCTGGGCGAGATGCTGATGGGCAGCAACCAGGACTTTTCCGAAGACAAGATCCAGGCCCCCACGGACGACATGGGCTACTACGCGGTGGCGCTGAACCCCTCGCTCGAGATCTCGCCCGACGTATGGGAACAGTTCAGAAAGGACTCCTGGCTGGATTCGCAATCCGCCAACCCGTACGACCCGGAGACCGAGGCGGGGGAATACGACAAGTTCAACGGCTGGTACTGCCCGGGACAGATAGCCGGTTACATCACGATGACCGTCCTCATGGACTGGGGGACGAGTGGGGGGGTCGACATAGACGCGTCCGAAGGGCAAAGAGCGGCACAGAAGGCGGGGAGGGCGATAGAGAGTGCGTCCCGGAGAGCGGGAACGAGGGCGTTCCGGGAGGGCGTGGAACTCACCAAGGATGTCGGGCGGAGGGGAATCACCAAGTCCCTCGGATTCGTATCCAGGTCATTCGAGAAGGGCGAGCTGACCGATAGCATGGCATCCTCGGCGAAGGTGTGGCTGATAAGCGGGAGCGGAAAAGCGGCCATCCGGGGGGTCGGGCCGGCCAAGGCGGCACAGGCGGCACGGATAGGCGCGCAGAAGGGATTCATCCTTGACGATGACGCCATGACCGGACTGGGGCGGCTCCTCGGGAATACAAAGAGCTCGAAGGCTCTGGCGGATATCGAGGGTTCCGGGATTCCGAGGGCCCAGAAGGCGTTGGGCATAATCGGCCGCTCCGATCCAGCCAGCAGATGGACATCGAAGGGATTCGGGAAGCTGAACAACATGCTCGGAAAGAGCCTTCCCAAGGCGGCGATGGAATCGGAGCTCGAGGGCGTTATCAGCGATGCGGTGAGGGCGGGGAAGAACGCGGAAAGGTACATCAACCTCCTCGATGAGTTCGGGGAGAAGGCCTATGACCTTTGGGAATTGTTCAAGGACGATTTCAAGGACATGATCGAGGCCCTGGACCGCTGCGACAAGCTGGGCCGGGGGAACTATGAGGTGAAGGTTATTCACAAGGCGTTGCCCCGCAGGCCCCTGGGCGGCCAGCCGGCCCCGGCCGACCCCCTCGTAGTGCTCGACATCATAGCAAAAGACCGCACGACGGGAAATCGGGTGGTCTGCGATGTCGAATCGATCCGGCAGGCCCCTGCCTCGGAACAGGCATGGATCAACAACCTGCGGACGAAACTGGATTGCTACCGGGAGGCGCTGACATATCCGGGGTACGAGGACATCAAGGAGATGCGCCTGACCGTTCCGAGGAACGCCGTGAGGAGCGATGGTGCCTTCAAGTATGCCCTGGAGACCGCCCTGGGCGACGAGACGAAAGATTTCGCCGAGCACGGCATACGGTTCAGGTGGAGCTACGTGCCCTGAACCCACCAATCCGCCCTACTGCTTCCTCACGAGCCCCACGCCGATGAACACCAGCGCCCTCACCACGCCGCTGAAGGCCCAGGCCCTGAAATACTCGTAGCTCACCGGCTGGGCCAGATCGATGGCGGCCTGTATCTTGCGCTTGGCGCCCAGCTCGTCGCCCAGGGCCGCCATCATGCGGGCGCTCTCTGCCAGAACTAGTGCCTTCTGGTGCTCCTTGGATTCCTCGGCCCGGATGTTGTTGGCGTTGAGCACCTGCTCGGCGAGCTTGCGGTTCCCCTGGTCCAGCGCCGCCAGGGCCGTCTCGGTCATGCCCATGGCGGCGTTCACCGGGTCGCGCACCTCCTTGGCCGCATCCCAGGCGAGTTCGAGCGATCTGCGGCAGGTCTTGGGGTCCTTGAGCTTGCACATGGTGCGGGCCAGCTCCGCCCAGGCCCAGGCCTGGAGGTAGTGGTCCTCCAGCTTCTCGATCATATTGCGGTACTTGTCCAAAAGGCGCGTGTTCCCGGTCTCCCGCGCTATCCTTGCCGACGAGCGGACCAGGCCGCTTTGCGCCCAGGACCGAAAGTAGCTGTTGTCTATGCCCGAGGCTATCTTTTCGGCCTCCTGGAGGTCGTGCTCGGACGATTTGGAATCGCCCAGCCTCTCGCGCACCTCGGCGCACTCGCACAGCGCCGAGGCGCGGGAGTGCTCCTTGTCCAGGGCGCGGGCCTCCTTCTCGAGGGCGGGCACCAGCTCCCGGACCTCCTTCTTCCTCCCGAAAGCGAGCATGTGCTTTGCGCCCTCGCAGCGGGCGAGCAGCCTGAAATACGGGTTCTGGATGCGCGGCTGCAGCGCTTCGGCCTGGCACGAGAATCCCGGCTCCCCGGACAGGGCTCCTGCCTCGAACAGGGCCCGGACCAGCTCGAAGTTCGCCCAGGAGTTGAAGTACTCGTTGCTTATCCGGCCTATCCAGCCGGCCGCCTGGTCGAAGGCCATCCGGGCCCCGGCGAGGTCGCTCATCCCGGCGACCACCTCCATGACGGACCATCAGGCGCCAGCGGGCTCACCTCAGACGGGCGGGGGAAGGTTGCGGCTGAACCAGCGCTTGTAAGAATAGGCGGTGGCGACGATGCCCAGGGGGAAGCCCAGCCCCAATCCCACCAGGCCCCCGATGAAAAAGGCAGCCTTCGGGTCCAGCAGCCACCCCGAGGGCGCCCGCTCGACAACGAAACGGTAGTTGTTGGTACGGTTGGCCGGCTCTATCGAGCTTCCGGCCATGTCCAGTATCCCGCCGGGCCTTATCACCACCCGGAACTGGCCGGGGTAGGTGCAGTTCATTATTATGGTGGAATCCAGCAGCACGAGCCGGGCGCCCTCCTCGATGACCAGGTCCCCATTGACGGTTATCACCTCGTTGGAGACCAGCGTGTCCCTGGTTATCCTCCATGTCCCCTGCCCCTTGTACGGGAAGTCGCCGCTCCGGCTCGCCGTCGAACCGGCGGGAACCAGCACAAGGAGGGCCAGGGCAACGAGAAGGGCCGTCATAGCTCTCGCACGCAAGCCGCGTCCTATCATCGCCTCACCACCACAGCATGTCAATTCGGGGCTTAAAATGGTTTGCGGGAACAACGCAAAGGAAAAATAGGGGAAAGGGGGCCCCCGAAGGGGGGCCCCTAAATGGCTCTCAGGCGCCCTTCTTCGGCCTCATGGCGAACATCGCCACGCCGACTACCGCGGCTATCACCACGAAGACCAGGATCACGTAGAGGCCGGTCGGGGTGGTGTCGACCTTCGGCGGGGCGGCGATGTTCACCAGCACCACCTGCGAGGCCCATCCGCCGTCGGGGTCCGTCACCGTCAGCGTCAGCTCGCCCTTTCCGGCCTTCTTGGGCGTTATCTTCAGGATGTGGGTGTTGGGGTCGACCGAGGCGCTGAAGTACCGTTCGCTCACGCCGGTCACGGTCCATTTCAGGGCCGCCTCGGGCGTGTCCTTGTCCAGCACGAACTCCTTGAGGTCCACGCTCTTGACCTTTTCGGCCGAGGTCTTGATGTTGGGTATCAGCTGCGGCATCGATGGCGGGAACTGTATCTTGAGCAGGAACTCGCCGATGGAGGTGTCGAGGCCGTCGGAGACCGAAATGGGGATGATGTCCTGGTTGTCCACCGCGTCGGCCTTGACGAATATGGTCAGTTTCAGCCCGTCCACGCTGACCAGCGGGGACGAGGAGCTCAGCCGGAGGTCCGAAATCGGGTTGTCGACGTCCGTGATGTAGCGGGACAGGTCGATGCTCTTCGAGGTCCCGGCCAGCATCCGCACGTCCGGTATCTTGGTAACGAGCGGCCGGTCGTTGACCGCCTGGATGCTGACTGAAACGGTCCGGGAATCCTCCTTCCCGCCCTGGTTGATGGCCACCAGCACCAGCGTGCCCCGGCCGTTGGCGTTGGCGGCCGGGACTATCTTCAGCGTGTGCTTGTTGATGATGAAGGCGTTGAACAGGGGCGGGTTGCCGGAGCTGACCGCGGTGACGTTCCACACTATGTCCGACGAGGGCGTCTTCTGGTCCACCGCGTAGTCGGTGAGGTCCTCGGTGTAATCGGTGTCCTCGGTCATCATGATCTCCCAGGGGGACTGCTTGATGATCACCGGCGGGGCGATGTACTCCTCGACCAGGACCTTGATGCTGGTCGATGCCTGGTCGATCGTATCGTTGACCGTTATCCTGACCGTCTCGCCGGTCATTCCCGTCGAGTAGTTCAGGTAGATGCCCAGCCCGTCGACCCTGATGTAGGAGGAGTTGGTGGTCACGAGCATCTGGTCGAGCTTGGAATCGACATCGGTCACGTAGGGCGTGAGGTCGAAGTAGTGCTCCATGGCCTCCGTCACGGTGATCTCGGTCGGCAAGAACAGCCGCGGCGCGTCGTTGACGGGCATCACCCGGACGGTGAAGTTGTTGGAGTTCACCCAGAGGCCCAGCGGGTCGGAAGCCCTCACCGCGAACCTCTCCTGGCCGTACCAGTCCGGCGTGGGCGTCGTGAAGCTCAGGAATTGGCCGTCTACCGTGCCGAGTATGTGGCTGGGGTCCGTTTCGTATATGATGGCGTATGAGAGCTGTTCGGTGAACAGGTCGTCTTTGAAGTACTTGGCCAGGTTGACCAGGTGAAAGCCCTTGTTGCCCTGGTTGTCCTCGGGGAAGTTCTGCAACGGGACGTTGGCGAAGGCCACCGGAGGGGTGTTGAACGAGAACTTGCGGGCCGGGCCATAGCCATAGCTATCGCCGGTCATGTAGGTCGCCATGACCCTCCAGTAGTAGACGCCGCCCATCGAAAGCTCGGAGGTCGGGGTGAATGTGGAGGACATCTCCACGCCGGTGTCTATATCGGGCGATTCGAAAGACGGGTCGTTGTCGACCTGGAGGCTGTAGCTGATGACATCGTTCACTCCCGAATCGGAGATTGATTTGGCATAGAGTATGTGCTCCCATTCTATCGTGGGCGCGATGGCGTTTATAACCTCGCCGTCGTCGGGCGAGATGAGGATTGGCACGCCCATGGGTATCTCGGAAATCGTGGTGCCGGTCGAGGTCTTGCCGCCCAACCCCTGGCCCCCGGTGTTGCCGCTTCCCACCTGGGTCTTGCCGTTGCCCGGGGTGCCGCCGTACATGCTGAAGGAGTTGAGCTTCGAGATGGACGGGGCTTCGTGGCGGACGATGATCCCGACCGGGCCGCCGTCGCCGGTGCCTCCGCCGACCTTGCAGGTGCCGGCCGTGCCCGATGCGCCGCCGCCCCCGCCGTAGCCGCCGCCCCCGGCGCCCCCGCCGTACATCGGCGAATTTTTGCCTCCCATGCCGCCGTCGCCGCCGGTGCCGCCTACGACATAGAATTTATTGGAGCGGGCGAGCAGCTCGCCCGGGCCGCTTTCGGATTCGATGATTATGATCCCGCCGCCGCCCCTGCCGGTGTTGTTGCCGACGTCGCCGTTGCCGCCGTGCCCGGTGCCGTAGACCCACATGCAGCCCCCTCCGCCGCCGTAGCCGCCGCCGCCGCCGCTGCCGCCGTAGTAGCTGTTGGGTTTGCAGTCGCCGCCCGAGCCGGCCTTGCCGCCATTGCCGCTGAACATCACGAATGTGGAATTAAAGATGTTCACCTTGTCGCCCTTGAAGACCGCGCTTACGTTCCCGCCGCAGCCGACCTCTCCCGTTATCTTCCCGCCGTCCCCACCGCCATTGTAGGAGGAGCCGCCGCCGCCCCCGCCGTAGCCGCCGCCGCCGCCGCTGCCGTAGCCCCACTCGTAGGCGCCGGACGCGCCGCCGTTGCCGCCGGCGCCGCCCGACCCGGATATCCCGGTCAGCGAGATGGCGTTGGCCATCAGGTTGTTCTCGCCGTCGAAGGTAGCGATCACCTGGCCGCCGGCGCCCACACGGCCGGCGATGTTGCCGCCCTTGCCGCCCCCCGGTCCGCTGGGATAGTTGCCCTGACCCGTGCCCCCTCCGCCGCCGTAGCCGCCGCCGCCGCCGCCATTGTATGCGTTGCCTTGGCCGCCATTTCCGGCGGCCCCGCCCGACCCGCTGGTGGCGGTAATGTCTATGCCTTGCACGGAAAGCTCCTCTCCGATAAAGTCGAAGAGGGCGTCGCCGCCGGCGCCGACATTGCCAGAGACCTTCCCGCCGGGCTCGCCGGCACCGTTGTAATTGTTGTAGTCCACCCCGTTCCCGCCGCTGTATCCGCCGCCCCCTCCGGAGCCCCAGTACTGCCCGGCGTTTATGGCCAGGCCGCCGCCGTTGCCGGCGCGGCCGCCATTGCCGCTCGTGGCGCTGACCTTGAGGCCGCTGACGGTGGTCGTTACCCCGGCGAACGAGACGGCCGTCCTTCCGCCGGCGCCGACAAAGCCGCTGACGGCGCCGCCATTGGAGTACCCGCCGCCCTTGGAGCCCGGATTGCCCGTCGGGTGCTTGGCGTCGGCCGCCCGGCCGCCGTTGCCCGCCTTGAGGGTCACCTTGAGCCCCTTTACCGTAGTGGTTCCGCTGCTGCCGAGGGAAACCGAGGCGTTCCCACCGGCGGCGTAGTAGCCGTCGAGGGCCAGGTGGTCGACCCAGGGGTTGGGGTTGCTGAAGCCCGACCCGGAGGTGCACTCGATGGTGGCGCCGTCGATTAGGACCTCCTGGGCCACCTGGGCGACGATGGAGGCGTCGCCTCCCTTGCTCGTGTCGATCGCCGAGTCCCCGTCCGCCGCTTTCAGGATGAGGTGGGCGCCGTTCTTGAGGATGAAGCTTGAGGCCCGGCCCTTGATGTTGACATCGGTACCGGCGGAAGCGTTACCCAGTATCACGGTCCCGCCGTCGACCTCGAAGCCGCCGTCCTTGAGCTGTATCCTCTGGGCCTCCAGCCGCGCCTCCTTGCCGACGATGAGGTACCCCGTCGAGGCGATGGTGACCCTAAGCCAGGTCTCGTTGCCCACGACATTGTAGATATCGGTCACCGTGAGGGGCAGCGAGGGGTCGGACCGGCCGGCCTCGGATGCCCCACCCGCGGGAAAGACAAGCGCGGCCGCAATCATCATGACTATCGCTCCTATTACCTTCAGTCGCAACATCAGGCTCACCTTGTTCCGTAGACCGACTAGACAGTTGAGTTATAAATATTCCGGTGCCCAAACAAATTTTATATATGAATTTCCCCGGTCCCCGACGGAAAAACGGCCATTTGCCCGAGAGCGGGCTCTCGGAGTTTCGGGTAGCTCTCATGGTACAAAGGAGCGGTCCGGGCGGTCCGGCGACCGGGCCCTGGGGCCGCTCCCGCGGGCGGGAGCGCCCGGTCGACGCGGCGGCCCGAGCACGCCAGCGCTGCGCAAATTGCTGGTTGGAGCGGATGGGTGCCGGCCCCCGGTTTGAACATTTACAGCCCGGCCGGGGAGCATGAATGGGCTTGGCTCTGACCCGCAGCTGTTGATGCCGGTGTCGGAATCATTCGCATATTACAGGTCAATGGTGTTTATATGAAATATCGTTTATCGAACTATCGTTCAATTTGGTCAATATGTCATATTTAATTGTATTGATTATATCATTAATATTTTATATAATGACAAAAAACATTTTTTGGTTGATATTATATTTAAAGGTCGTTGGTCTTACCATAATTACTATATATACTAAACTTGACTGTGCTTTGTAAAGTGGTGAGGCCATGAAAGCGACCTATTGGATGCTCGCAGGTTTAGGCATGCTGACCGCAGTTCTCGTTCTCGTACTGGCTTCCCCGCAGGCGTCTGCCTGGTACACCGGCACTCAGTGCCCTGCGTCCGGGGACTGGACCGTCTCCAGCTCGACGAAGTACTACGATGGGTCCCTCAATTTGAACGGAAACCTGTACGTCAACAGCGACCTCACATTGACCAGCTGTTCAATAACAGTAAACACCGCGGCCGCCGGGGATGGAGGGCGCACGATAAACGTGGCCTCCGGTGCCTCGCTGACAATCTACAATACCGCAATATCCTCGAACAACGTCGCCTACCACTACAAGTTCACTGTATATGGCTCGATGTGGATCAACCAGAGCTCCATCAGCGAGATGTGGGGGAACACGGGCGGCTGGGACGGCGGCATCCAGCTTTACTCGAGCAACGTCTGGATAGGTAACAGTTCTATATACAACGGCAAGACCGGCGGCATCTACATCTCCAAATGCAGCCCGTGGATATACAACAACAACATCTACGACAACGGCGCCGATGGCACATCGAGCTACGCCTACGGCGTATACGCCCTGAGCGACGGGACGACCAAGATGAACATCACCACCAACCAGATCTATTCCAATACCTACGCTTTGTACGGGTATTATTACTATGGTTTTGGTATTCGGGCCCAATATCTAACTAGTAGCGATTTTATAAATAATAATAATGTTTATAATAATGGTTATCAAGAATACAGTGATTCGAATTATGGATACCAGTTATATTTGTATTACTCGAACCCCACCATCACCAACAACAGGTTCACGAACGGGCAGTACCAGGTGTACTGTTATTATTCCAACCCGCCCACAATAAACGGCGGGACCATCTCCGGATTCGCCTACTATTGGACCACGACCTACGGCGTCTACGCCTACTATTCCGGGCTGAGCTTCGCAAATGTCACGTTCACGTCATCCGGCATGGAGTACGAACAATACGGGATATACGGTTCCGAGTATTCACCCATAAACGTGACAGATTGTACTTTCGACTACACGCAATATGGATATTATTCCATCTACGATATTTACACATATTACTACTCGCCCGTGAATGTCGTGAGATGCAATTTTTACAATGATCACGATGGCGGCAATTATCCCATCCTGGCGAGCAACTACTGCGACATCACCGTCACCGACAGCACATTCTCGAACAACTACGGCGACTACTACGGCATCTACGCCGACTCGTACAGCAATGTCAACATCACCGGCACCACGATGAGCTCGATGTGGTCCAGGAACTGCTATCTCGTCCAGTTGTCCTCATCCTCTCCGCTTCGGCTGGAGGGCTCGATGCTTGATATACAGTACTGCTCCGGCGACGCCCGGCTCGTGTATGCGAGCTCGAGCGTCGATGTGTACATCAACAACACCGCCCTGAACATGTACTCCTGCAGCGGCGGTTACTGGGACTGGAATTGGTATGCTTACAAGATGTCCCCCATCTATACCGAAAGTTCCTCGCCGGTCCGGATGTCCAATGTCACGGCAACATTCGATGGCCTCAGCAGCACCTACCTGTTCATTTTCAATGTCAACGGCGCCGATCTTCAGATCAACGACAGCACGATATCCGACCAAAACTCCGATTCTCAATACGGATATTACATGTTCTACCCCCGCTCGGGGAACGTCGGGCTCGACAACGTCTCGGTCGATCTCTCCGCGGCGCCCAGCTACCAATGGGCCGGCATCTATCTCACCGAGGGAAATTCCAGGTTCACGGCGGACCGGTTGACATTGAAGGCCAGCGTCGTCGCCGGCAACTTCTACGCGTTCGAATGGGGCGACGGCTCCTTCTCGGTCAACAATTCCGTCATCGATGTGACCTATACCGGAGAGACATTCTACCTGACCAGCACCTGGTACTGCGACTTCGAGTTCCGCAACTCCAGGATAACCGCCGAGACCCAGGGACCCAGGTCCGGCGGCATATTCCAGGGTTATTACTATGGTGAAGATACGAAGAAATTCATCGTCGACAACTGCACGGTGCTCCTCAAGACCAGCAATACCCCGGGCACGCAGGGAGGCATCGGAATCTTCCAGCAGCTCGACAACATGGACTGCGACATCACCAACACCAGCGTGACGACCATCAACACGGACGGGGTGGTGCCGCTCCAGATGTTCTGGACCTATGCGTTCAACACCCTGGACGTGGTGGACTGCGACTTCAAGTCGGTCTTCGGCCAGGGCACCAGCGCCACGGCCCCCCTGGTCCAGTGGGCCTGGATCAACGGGGGCGACCTGTTGAACCTCACCCGCTGCAATGTCACCATCGACCTAATCGACCAGGCCATGACTCTAGACACTTTCTACTTCATGGATTACTGCGGCGAGCTCAACCTGGACCGGACCAATTTCTACTGGAACGTCGAAGCCCCCGGCAGCGTGGTCGGCATGGTGGCGATGAGCACCGGCGGCAACTATCCCGCCGGAAGCCTCAGCACCCTTTCGCTGAAGAACTCGAAGCTCCAGATGCTGGTCAAGGAGCCCGATTGCTCGCTGAGCCTGCTGAAGCTCTCGGGCGAGACCAAGATAGGTGAGTTCAAGGTCTCGAGCTCCGAGGTCAATATCGAGTTCCTGGTGGCCTCCGGCGTGCCCACCTACGCCATACAGATAATCGGGTCGGACGTGACCATCTCGGACCTGAAGCTGAACCTGAAGGCGCCGGCGGGCACCCTGACCGAGATAACCGGAATTTCCGTCGAGAACGCCGCCCCCACGCTCAACAACATCACGGTGCAGGGGAACGGCAACGGCCGCATCTCGGGCATCCTGTGCTCGCTGGCGGCGACCCCGGTCCTCAACGGCTGCCGCGTCAACAACACTTACATAGGCTTTGCCGGGGACTTCTTCGCGATGCCCTATATAAGCAAGTGCCTCACCGAGAACTGCACCTTCGGCATCAGCATGCAGAACCTGTGCAACGCCACCGTCGTCGAATCGACCATAAGGGGGAAGACGGCGGTCCAGATCATGGATTCCTCCTGGGTCAACCTGTTCCGGACGACCATCTCGGGCTCGGTCCAGGACTGGGAGCTCAACGGGACCTCGACAGCCTGGCTGCTGGACTGCAAGTTCAACCCGGTCGTCCCTGCCGGGGACTTCCTGGACGCCGGCAGCCGGCTCTTCGTCAACTGGTACCTCACGCTGCATATCACCTGGCAGAACGGGCGCGAGATACCCGGCGCCGCTGTTGTCCTCAGGAACGCCCCCGGCCAGGAGTTCATGCGCACGGTCTCCGACCAGGCGGGCATGGTGCCCAAATTCGTCGTCGTCGAGTACGTCCGGACCCGGGCCGCCAAGACCATGTACAGCCCGTACATCGTCAACGTGTCGTTCGGGGGGGTCTCGGGCGAGCAGAGCGTCGTGACGGACCAGTCCAAGGTCGAAGACATCGTCGTCCGTGACGACCTCGTGCCGTTGGTGGCCATAACGGAACCGGCGGAAGGGACCATCCAGAACTTCGGGTCCGTGACAATGCTGGGGACCTCTTCCGACATCGGCTCCGGCCTGGACTACATGATGATAAGCTACGACGGGGTCAACTGGAACCGGATCGACGCCCTGCCCGTGTGGGTCGGCGTGATGGATGTCCCCGAGGGGACCAGGACCCTGACCGTTAAGCTCGTCGACCGGGCCGGCAACGAGGCCGTCGCCACGCGGCAGATAGTCATCGACCTCACCAACCCGTTCATCACCGTCAATTCGCCCCCGGACAGGAGCCTCGGGAACTCGATAGGCGTGGACATCGTGGGCAGAGTGGAGCCGGGCTCCACCCTCACGCTCAACTTCCGCCCGGCGACCGTTTCGCCCGAGGGCACGTTCACCTACCCCGTGAGGCTGGTCGAGGGCCGCAACGATTTCGTGCTGTTCGCCAGGGACCGCGCCGGTAACGCCAACACCACCACCTGGACCCTGTACCTCGACATCACCCCGCCCCCGCTGACCGTCACCGCCCCCAAAGACGGGCTCCTGACCAACCAGTCGAGCGTCACCGTGACGGGCCGGACCGAGGCGGGCGCCTACGTCACCGTCAACGACCAGGCGGTCGAGGTGAGACCCGACGGCAGCTTCTCCACGATGCCCGTCCTGATCGCCGGGCCCAACTTCATAAAGGTGGTGGCCTCCGACGCCGCCGGGAACCTAAACACCGTCCTGCGCAGCGTCGTTTTGGACAGCGAGCTCCGGCTGGACATCTCCGCCCCGGCCGAAAATCTCGTCACCTCGCAGGTCACGATACTGGTCATCGGCGTCACGGACACGGACGCGCTCGTCCGGCTCAACGACGCCATCGTCTCCGTAGAAGCGGACGGCAGATTCTCCGTCACCTACACGCTCAGCGAGGGCCCAAACACGCTGGTGTTTGCGGCCCAGGACCGGGCCGGGAACTCCCGGAGCGTGACGCGCAAGGTCCTGCTGGACACCGTCGCGCCGGTGGTCGAGCTGGGCTCGCCGGCGAGCGGGGCCATGCTCCGGACCAAGGAGGTGGCCGCAAGCGGGATATGCGAGCCGGGAATAACGCTGACGGTGAACGGCCAGCCGGTGGACACCTCCACGGGCATTTTCAACACGACCGTCAGCCTCCCCGAGGGCGCCAACCGCATCCTCGTCGAGGGACGGGACGCCGCCGGGAACCTGGTGTCGTTCAATATCCCGATAATAGTGGACCTCACCGCCCCCTCGCTGGACATCGTGGAGCCCTCCACCGGGTTCCGCACCATCGACCGCAGCGTGCTGGTCGTGGGCATAACCGAACCGGGGGCCAGGGTGACGGTCAACGACGTTACCGCCGTGGTCGACCAGTTCGGCAAGTTCACGGTGCAGCTCACGCTGGGCAAGGGCAGAAACGAGGTCTCGGCCACTTCGACGGACGCGGCGGGGAACGCAGCCACCAAGAAGATATCGATATCGGTGGTCGACGCGCCTTCGGCGGTCGAGAGCGGGACCTGGTGGTGGACCGCCATCGGGCTGCTTCTGGCGCTGGGCCTCATGATACCCCTGATGATGTACATGGCAAATACTTGGCAAAGGGGCAGGATGGACAAGGAGGGATCGAAGTGAACCGCAGCCACTTGATTTGGATCGGCATAGGAGCGGCCTTGGCAATGGCCTGCATCGCATTGGTGCTCGCGCCTGAGGTAAAGGCGACCAACGACCCGGACCCGTCCGGCGGGGCCGTCTACGGCGACTGGACAGTGACGGACGACCGGAGCTATACCGGGGCCTACATCGAGATCCACGACGGCAACCTCATCATAAATGCCGGAGGTTCGCTGACCCTTGACTCGACCAATCTGGTGTTCTGCCCCTCAACGGACGGGAAGTTCGGCATCGATGTCAGCGCCAAGGGCACCCTGAATGTCGTGTCCGGGACGACCATAACCTCCTGGGACACCAACTACCACTATCACTTCAAGGTGAGCGGCCCCATGACCATCGACAGCTCCTACATCTACGAGGTCTGGGGCGCAAACGATTCCTGGAAGGGCGGCATACAGATATACAACAGCCAGGTCACCATCTCCGAAAGCGAGATATCGATGGGACGCACCGGAGGCATCAGCATATTCGACAGCTCGCCCGAGATAACGGACAACTACATACACGCCAACGGGGCCGACGGGAGGAGCGCCTACTACACCTTTGGCATCTACGGCACGAACACCCACGGCAACATCACGGGCAACACCATCTCGGAGAACGACTACGCCGTGACCGAGACCACCCAGACCGGCTACATGTACCCGGACCAGTACTATTACCACGAGTACTGGAACGGCCACTACTGGTATCAATGGTATTATGACTATGGGAGTGGACAATATATTTACTACCGTGGCGAGGACGGCACGATAGTCGACACCGGCGCCCACTACGGCAAGGGCGTCTACATCGAGGGCGGCTCCACCACCAATCTCGCCGACAACACGATCGAGAAGAACGGTTGGGGAGCGTTCGAAAGCTCCTACAGTTACAGTTCCTACTGGGAGGATGACTACCATTATGTGATGTGGAGCTACATGTATACATACAAGATCCCGTCGTGCTCGGGCATAGGCGTCTACTCGGGCAACTCCAGCCTGACCATATCCAACAACAAGATCGACCGCAACGGCTACGAGCCGTCCGCCGATGTATACTATGATTATCCCCAGACCCGCTACACCGTCGCCTCCGGCATCGAGGTCCAGCTGGTCAATTCCTACGGCGACATCCTCAACAACACAATAAGCAACGGCGCCATCATCGTAGACAACTACCGCTCCAGCCCCAACATCACGGGCAACAGCCTGACCTCCGACTACGGCACCGACCCCAACAACCTGTGGAGGGGCAACGCCGTCTTCATCCCCGGCCGCATCGGCTACACCATCCGGAACTACGAGTCCACCCCTTATATCGCCAACAACACCATGAAAGCGCTCTCCCAGGACAATCAATGGTATGATTACGCCACTAACGGGTATATGTACAATATCGACACGTACATCGTGATAGAGAACATAAAATCCCCCAACCTGAGGATAGAGAACAACAAGATAACGATGCTGACCCAGAATTACGGCCACGTGGTGGCCATCGGGATCAATGCAACCCTCAAATCGGGCAATATGAAGATCATAAACAACACCATCGAGTATAAATGGGCCGCCCAGTGGGGCACCGGCACCATCACCGGCATCCCGATGAAGCTCGTGCAGACCGCCTTCCTGTCGGACATTCGCATGGAGGGGAACACGCTCAAGGGCCCGGGCCAGGCGGCCGGAGGGGGCGATCCATCGCCCAGGGCGATAGGCGTGCAGGGAATGTACGGCTCCGCGGTGACACTGGTCAACAACAAGTTCAGCGGGCTGGACGCCATGGTCTTCCGTGACTTTTGCTCCGCCAGCCTGGGCAACGTGACCGTCACCACCATCCCCAATATCGGCATTCAGGCCCTCGGCGGCGCCAGCGTCGTGGTGAGGGATTCGTCCCTCTCCGGAAACGCCCGGGGTATGGAGGTGGTCAAGTCCACCATCGACGTTTATAACTCCACCCTGAACAACCCGCTGGAGTTCCTCCTGGACAAGGCCTCGAGCGTCAACCTGTACAACACCAAGCACACCAAGGGAGCGGCGCAGCTTCTGGACATGGACAGCTTCTACAACGTCTCCTGGTCCATCCGCCTCACGGTGCTCTGGCAGAACGACGTGCCGGCCGACGGCGCCGGGGTGCTGGTCAAGGACATGCAATCCTACACGGTGTTCGAGGGCACGACCAACGAGACGGGAATGCCGGCCGCGCTGATATGGATGAAGGAGTTCTCCGGCCACAACCAGGTGCTCACGAAACTGACACCGCACCGCGTGTTCGTCACGAAGGCCCGCTTGAGCGTGATGGACCTGTTCATGATAGACGGCCCGCTGAGCATCAGCTTCCGGCTGGTGGACAACATCCCGCCCGAAATGCAGGTGCTGCGCCCGTTCGAGGGCCAGATGCTCAAAGACTCCATTGTCACCATCTCCGGCACCGCCTCCGACCCGGAATCGGGCCTGCTCAACGGCGCGGTGCTCCTCAACGTCGACAACAAGGGGTACGCGCCGGTCGAGGTCGTGGACGGGAAGTGGAGCTACACCAAGCCCCTTTCCGACGGGCTGCACATCGCCCGCATCATGACCTCCGACGTGGTTGGCAACCAGGCCCGGGAGACCATCTCGTTCACCATCGACACCGTCGGCCCGGTCCTGCAGCTGTTCTCGCCCCTGGAGGGAGCCGCGACCAACCAGAGGACCATAACCGTGACGGGCGTCTCCGAGGTGGGGGCGCTCGTGACCGTGAACGGCCTGCCGGCCAAATTGGACAAGCGGTATTTCACCAAGCAGCTCTCATTGGAGAACGGCCCCAACCTCATAACGGTGACGGCCTCCGACGGCTCGGGCAACACCCGGACGGTGCTGGTGCACGTGGTGCTGGACACCCAGGCGCCCATCCTGGAGATAAGGGAGCCCCGGCCCGGCTCGGCAGTGAACCAGGACCCCATCTCGGTCACGGGCACCACTGAGCCCGGCTCCATCGTCAAGGTCAACGGGGCCCGGGTCCAGCTGGTGAACACCAGCTTCGAGGCGCTGGTGGAGCTCTCCGAGGGGGCCAACACCGTCTCGGTCAGCTCGGCCGACGCGGCCGGGAACGTCAACGAGCAGACATTCCTGCTCTACTTGGACACCGTGGCGCCGGACGTGAACGTGTTCACCCCGCGCGACGGATTGTGGACCAATCTTTCGAGGATCCTGGTCTCCGGGGCGACCGAGGCCGGCACCCTGGTCACGATCAACGGGCAGAACGTGAACGTGCTCAACACGATGTTCTCCAACTACGTCCAGCTCGTGGAGGGCTCCAACAAGGTGACCGTGGCGGCCAAAGACGGCGCCGGCAACCGGCGCGTCGTCGCCCGGACGGTCTACCTGGACACCCGGATGCCCGACCTGGTGGTTTCCTCGCCCGAAGACGGCAGCGCGCTGGACACCCGCGTCGTGCCCGTGTTCGGTTCCGCGGACTGGGGAACCGAGGTGTTCGTCAACGGGGAGCCCCTCGCCGTGACCGATTTCGTCTTCTCCACCACCGTGCTGTTCCGCGAGGACGGCCCGTTCACCATCGAGGTCGTGGCCCGGGACCAGGCCGGCAACACGGCGATAGTAACCCGCAGCGTCCGCCTGGACACGGTCGCACCGGTGGTGACGATAACCTATCCCGAGGACGGGGTCAGGGTCAAGCAGAGGATAATCACCGTGAGCGGGCAGACCGAACCCTACTCGACCGTCATCATCAACACCGAGACCATGATCTCCGTGGGCCGCGACGGGCTCTTCTCGATGCCTGTCGCGCTCGAGAACGGGGAGAACCGGATAACCGTGACGGCCACGGACGCCGCCGGGAACAGCGGCACCGACGCCAAGGTGGTCTACAAGCCCAAGCCTGCCGCGGTGGTCAGGCAGGACCTGAGCTGGGCGCTCAACCTCACCGGCCTGTTCATCGGCATAGGCGTGGGCCTGCCCCTTGCGGCCTACGCGCTCACGAGCGCCGGGTCCCGGCGGCGGCAAGGCGTGCTCTCCGAGCTCGAGCAGGCGGAATCGGCCCGCAGGGACAGGGAAGAGGCGGCGGCGCGCCAGGCCGCCCTGCCGACCGTGGAGAGGATGGACGCCAAGCGGAAGGCGGCGCCCGAGGTCGAGCAAAAAGCCCCATTAGAGCCCGAGCCGATGCCCGAGGCGCCAAAGGCCGAGGGCCCGTCGGAGCCGGCAGTGGCCAAGACCGGCCTCAAGGACAAGTCCGGCACCACCGAGGTCAGCCCCGACGAGATAGACCAGAGGACCCGGATGGAGGCCCCGGCCGCGGCGCCGGAAGCGCCCAAGGCGCCCGAACCGCCCCAGGACCCTGCCGGCCTCAAGGACAAGGGCGGGGAGGCCGAGGGAGAGGCCGGGGAGACGGACCTCACGGGACAGATGGACAAGAAATAGGAACGGCGGGCCGGGCGGAAGGGGGAGCGGGTATCTACACGTAGAAAAAACAAAACCCCTTCCGCGACCGATTTTTTCCGGGCGCCCTTTTCCGATAATGGCCCCGGATTTTATTATTAAACCCTATCGGTGAATTCATAAGATTTTTATAGCCTGCTCATAATCTTACTCGCTGGTGGACCAATGAACAAGCTCTCCTGGCTACTTGCTGGTATAGTGATAGCGACCGCAGCATTCGTGCTGATTCTGGCCTCGCCCGGCGCGAAGGCCTGGCAGACCGGGAGCACCTACGGCGGGGCCGGGGACTGGACGATAAGCTCGGACACCATCGTGGCGGACGAGACCGTGACGGTCGGCGGCAACCTCAACATAAACGCCAAGCTCCAGACCTACAACGCCATAATCCGGATCAACTCCGCCTTGGACAACCAGTACGCCGTGACCGTATCATCCACCGGGACGCTGAACCTGTACGCGAGCACCCTGACGGCCAATAGCGGCCTCTACCACTACAGCTTCAAGGTCTCCGGCAACCTGGACATCAACCAGAGCTATGTATCGGAGATGTGGGGCAACACCGCTTCCTGGCCGGGCGGCATCCAGATACTCAAGGGCGGCGCCCAGGTGCGCAACAGCGAGATATACAACGGGCGCACCGGCGGCATCTACATCTACAACGTGGCGGCGACGATAACCGGCAACAAGATATACAGCAATGGAGGAAGCGGGAGCTCCAGCTACGCCTACGGGATATATGTAGCCAACGACGGCGCCGGGACCACCACCAGCACCAAGATAGACGGCAACAGCATCTACAGCAATAACTACATCTCGGGTTCCTCCTACTACGGCTACGGCCTCTACAGCGCCTTCCTGAGCAAGACCGACACCATCACCAACAACATGATCTACAGCAACGGCCACACGACCAGCGCCTACAGCTACGGCTACCAGCTCTACCTGCAATACTCCAACGCCACCGTGACGGACGATTTCCTGGCCAACGGCTCCTACCAGATGTACGTCTACGGCTCGTCCCCGCCCACCCTGAAGAACATGAACTTCTCGTCCTACGCCTATTACTCGACCTCCTACGGGGTGTACAGCTACAATTCCCCCCTGAGCTTCAGCAAGTGCACCTGGTACGATTACAACGGACAGGGGAGCCTGTACGGCGTGTACGCGAACGGGCCCACGACCGGCCCGGCCTCCTCCCAGCTCGACTTCACGGACTGCAGCTTCGATTATTACAAGTCGGGCACATATACCCGGTACTTCGTGTATGCCTCGTATTACACGCCCGTCAATTTCACCAGTTGCACAATGTATAACATGTACGGCGGCACGGTCTATTGGCTCTATGCCGACCAGTACTGCCCGGTCAATGTGACCGGCTGCACCTTGACCACCAATTATGCACGATACATGTACGTGTTGATCACCCGCTATTATGCGACCCTGAATGTTGTCAATACCAATATCTATGTTTACAACACCTACTACGATATTCGCGGCATCTACGGCTACTACATGGTCCCGGTCACGATCAAGAATTGCTATATGAATATCAGCAACCAGCAGTACAGCGGCCGCATCTACGCCGTCTACGGTTATTACTATTCGGATATAAACATCGTCTCCTCGACCATCGAGCAGTACAACACACAGGGGTCGGGCACCCCGAACACGCAGGTCATCGCCCAGCAATATTCCCCGGTCAACATCACCTCGTCCACGCTAAAGAACTGGTTCGTGCCGAGCTCGGCATCTGTATCAAGTCCCACATTTTACCAGATATATGCCGTCACCAATTGTCCCGTGAACATCAGTTCCTCGACCTTGTGGGAGTTCGTCGATTTCAACCCGATGTATTCCTACCCGCAATATCCAATCTATTATATGGTGTACGGCAATGGATATTCCAATATAACTCTCAATTATACCAGCGTCACCCAGGTCTCGCCCCTCCAGGGCCTGTACTCCGTGGGGTTCTACTCGGTATATGCCAGCTCGTACTGCCCGATGATAATCTCCCACAGCCAGCTCAGCCAGTCCTTGAAGAATACCACCGGTTCCCTCACCTCGTACCTGGTCTACGGCAACTCCTATTGCCCCATGACCGTCGACAACTCCTCGTTCGACCAGCGCGTCTACAATTCGACCTCGTCCATCAACGCCTATACATTCAATCTGTATTATTATTGCGATCTCTTCATCAACGATTCCCAGGCCAACATGACCGTAAATGCATTCGGAACGAGCCGGTACTCGGCAAGCATTTACTTCATTTATGACGACCAATACAGCTCGATGATCGCGGCCCGCTGCAAGTTCAACGTGAACAACTGCACGGGCGATTACTACTACGGGATGTATTTCTCTTACGGGCGGATATCAATGGACAATTGCTCGTACATTGCCAGCGACATCAACATCACCTATACGGAATACCATGTCCGGATGTATTCCTACAGCAACGGCGATTTCTGCATGACCTGGTGCAAGTTCCTGGTACTCAATAGCAGGGGCAATTACTACAGCTCCAAGAATGCATATGGCTTCTATATCTATGACGCCGGGGTTGACATAGAGAACAGCACGATCAATTGCGAGTTCAAGTCGCAGGCGCCCTGGGTAGCCTGGGCCCAGGACAAGGACAGCATGGGCAGTCCCTATTATACCTATGGATTTCTATTCTATGGATATTCCGGCTCGGCCCGCACCTGGAACATGCTCAACAACAATATCAGATACTACGTCATCAACCAGACCGGGAATAATTACGTTTTCAACTGGAACGGATACACCAGCGCCGTATGGAGGAATTGCTACATCAACATCACCCAGGCGGGCACCGGCTGCTCGGTCTTTGTCAGCCAGGAATCCGGCCAGGTGAAATGGACCATGGAAAATGTCACGACCGAGTACATGACCAAGATCCCGTGGGTGGGCGTGGCCGGGTGCATGTTCAGCGTCTTCTCGAACACCGAGCTGAATGCCTACAACTCGAGCTTCATGATGCGCAGCGACGCCGGCATCTACACTTACAACATGTTCCGCTACCTGGGCACCTACGGGGCCCCGGCCAAGCTGTACTACTGGAACTGCTCGCTCGAGTACAATCAGGGCGGAGGCACCGGGACGGTGCCCATGGAGGTCCGGCCGGGCGGATGGCTTGGCTATAATGGAGGGCCTATGGGCACGGTCATGTTCACCAACAGCACCTACACACTCACCGCCAGGGACGAGCCGGTCATCCTGAACGTCTGGCAGTTCCGGGGCTCGGGCGACTTCCTCGGCTTCGAGGGCTCCAAGGTGGTGTTCAACATGAACGCCCCCGGCAGCACGGTCAACCTGTTCTACTTCGACCCGGCGTACACCGCCATCCTGAACAAGTTCTCGTTCAAGAACTCGAGCATCGAGATGAACGTCAACCGGGAGAACATCGTCGCCGACGCGTTCAAGGTAGCCGCCTCCGGCGCCTCGGGCCTGAAGAGCATTGAGGTCCTGGGCGGCCAGTTCAACATCCGCGTCAACGCCGCATCGACCTCGATGTGCAGCGGAATAAACATGAGCGGGATCAAGGCCGCCACTTTCAAGGACATGGTGATCAACGCCTTCGGGCCTTCCAAGGTCGCCGACCCGGCCCAGAACACGCCGGTGGCGGGATTGCTCATGGTCACCTCCATGCCGACCATAGACAACTTCACCATAAACTGCAACGGGCTGGGCCGGGTGTACGGCATCGTCTGCGACGTGGTCTCCATACCGGTCGTCAGCAATACGAAGGTGAACAACGCCTACGCGGGCGTCTGGTCCAAGTTCTTCTCCCAGCCGGTCTTCCTGAACTGCGAGTTCAAGGACTGCAAGATAGGCGTTCTCGCCGACGGCACGAGCAATGTCTCCATCGGCGGAAGTTCCATCACGAACGCCGAGACCGGGGCGGTGGTCCAGGACAAGTCGTGGCTTTCGGTGACCGAGTGCAAGTTCAACAACGTGGGCAAGTCCATCAACCTGTTCGAATCCACGGCCTGGAGCCTGAGCTCCCTGTTCGACAAGGGCACGGTGGTCTTCAACGACCCCAACAGCACCCTCATCATCAACTGGAAGCTCCAGATGAAGGTGACCTGGCAGAACGGCGTGTTCATCGCGGGAGCGGCCGTGACGGTGACCGACAACCTGGGCCGGCTCTCCCTGAGCGCCACCTCCAACGAGGACGGCATAGTCCCGTGGTTCATCGTGACCGAGTACATCCAGACCAACTATGTCATCAAGACCAACTTCAGCCCGTACACGGTCAAAGCCGCCATCGGCGACCTGACCGGGAGCGCCAGCGTTGTCACCGACGCCACGAAGGAGGCCGAGGTCGTGGTGGTCGACCCCTTCGAGCCCGTGTTGATCATTACCGCGCCCGATGACAAAAGCTTCCAGAACTTCACCAAAGTCGATATGATCGGCTCGGCGGTGGACGTGGGCTCCGGGATAGACTACCTGTCGTTCAGCTACGACGGCGTGACCTGGACCAACATCAGCGCCAGCAAGATGTGGCAGTTCACCATGGAGGTGCCGGAGGGCCCCTGGACGCTCCAGGCCCGGCTCTTCGACATCGCCGGGAACATGGCGACCGCCAAGCTCAACCTGACCGTCGACCTGACGGCGCCGTTCATAACGGTCACGTCGCCGGCGGACTCCAGCCTGGGGAACAAGATAGGCCTGGACCTTTCGGGCAAGGTGGAGCCCGCCTCCACCTTTACGGTCAACCACCGGCCGGTGACTCTCGCCGCGGACGGGTCTTTCACATACGGGCTCAGGCTGGTGGAGGGCAAGAACGCCTTCTCGCTCTTTGCCCGGGACCGGGCCGGGAACACCAATTCCCTGACCTGGACGCTGTATCTGGACATAACCCCGCCCCCGCTCACGCTGACCGGGCCCAAGGACGGCCTGCTGACCAACCAGAAGAGCGTGCAGGTTTCGGGCCGGACCGAGCCGGGCGCCCTCGTGACCCTGAACGACGCCCCGGTGGAGCTCCAGCCGGACGGCAGCTTCTCGGTGCAGTACACCCTGACCCGCGGGACCAACGCCATCAATGTCGTGGCGTCGGACATCGCGGGCAACACGGCCCGGGTCCTGCGCACCGTGCTCATGGACGACGAGATACTCCTGAACGTGCTGTTCCCCGAGGACAATTTGATGACCAACCAGATAACCATACTGATACGGGGCACCACCGACACGGACGCTCTGCTGCGCCTCAACGACGGCCTGGTCACCGTCGGCGCCGACGGCAACTTCTCGGTGACCTACTCGCTCCAGGAGGGCGCCAACGTGCTGACCTTCAGCGCCGTGGACCGGGCGGGCAACAGCATCGGCCAGACCCGCCGGGTGGTCCTGGACACCATCTCGCCGGTGCTGGAGATCGAATCCCCGGCGTCCGGCTCCCTACTGAGGACAAAGGACGTGACCGTTTCGGGCATATGCGAGGCGGGCATGACCCTGACCGTGAACGGCGAAACCATACCGACAGAGAGCGGGACCTTCTCCAAGGCCCTGAGCCTTTCCGAGGGCACGGGCGTCATCAACATCGAGGGCCGGGACAAGGCCGGCAACACGGTCTCCCGACAGATACGGGTGCTGGTCGACCTGACCGCGCCTTCGCTGGAGATAGTCGAGCCCCAGACCGGGTTCCGCACCCGCGACCTGACAGTGGTAGTCGTGGGCATCACCGAGCCGGGCGCCCATGTCACGGTGAACGACGCGGCCGTCGAGGTGGACGCCTTCGGCAAGTTCTCCACGAGCGTGACGCTGGTGAAGGGGAGCAACACCATAAAGGTCAGCGCGGTGGACGAGGCGGGCAACCCGGCCTCCAAGAGCATCACCGTGAAGAACACGGTGGCGCCCGAGCCGCCGGTGCAGAACACCTGGTGGTGGTCGGCGGTGGGCATCCTGGTCGCGCTGGGCCTGATGATACCGCTTTCGATGCTCCTGGTGAACATGTCGCTTAGGGAGCGCAAGGTAAAGGAGGGATCGCAATGAACAGCAGGGGATATCTTCTGATAGGCATAGGGGCAGCGCTGGCTGTCGCTCTGGCGATACTGGTGCTTTCGCCGCCGGCGAGCGCGATCAACGATCCGCCCGCAACGGGCGGGACCGTGACGAGCGACTGGACCGTGACCGATGCCCGAAGCTACAGCTCGGTGACCATCACCGTGCAGAACTGCAACCTGTACATAGCCTCGGGCGGAACGCTGACCCTGAACACCGTGAGGCTGGTATTCTACAACACGAATCCGTCCGTCAATACCTATAGCTTCGAGGTCCAGTCCGGCGGGACCCTTTCGGCCTCCAACAAGTGCACGATAACCTCGATGACGACCTCGGCCCACTATAAATTCATCATCAAGGGCAGCGCGACCATCGACCGGTGCGCGATCTCGGAGATGTGGGGCGACCTCGCTTCGTGGAAGGCCGGGGTCCAGATATACTCCAGCGGCGTCTCCATCACCAACTGCACCATCACGCAGGGGATGACCGGCGGCATGAGCATATTCGACGCCTCGCCGGTGATATACCAGAACGCCATCACCGCCAACGGTCAGGACGGCCAGTGCGCCACCTACTGCTTTGGCCTCTACGCCTGGAACACCAAAAGCAATATTACCTCCAACAATATATATGCAAATAATTATGAGAAAGTCGTCTCATCGTCTGGTTATTCTTATGAATATCCTGGAGGATACTATTACTACGGGTCGCAGTGGGTTTCGATGTACGGGGAATACGCGAGCTACTACTGGTATTATGGCTACTGGGGTTGGGCCTACCGGCAGACGCAGTCCTACTTTAACGTGAAGGCCGGCCTCTGGGGCACCGGGGTGATAATACAGGGCGGCTCGCAGGCCACATTCTACAACAATTCCGTCACCAAGAACGGCTGCAAGGCGCCCGCCGGGGCCGGGTGGACCTACAGCTATAGCTACGAAGGCTCGGGCTACGGCTATTGCCCCATGATGATCGATTGGGGTTATTCCGAGTGGGACAATTACTGTGATTTCTATTGGTATGACTACTCGTATAAAGGTTATTCTTATGAAAATTACGGAATGGGGCTCATCGTCAACGACTCGAGCGTGTCCATCGTCGGCAACACCTTCGACCAGAACGGCCTCATCTCCAACAACGACTTCTATGCCGACGACAACTCCGCCTGCTATTACTACGGCGAGGACATCGCCATGACCAACTCCCAGGGCGACATCGCCAACAACACCATCAACAGCGCCACCATATTGGTCAACCTCGAAAACTCCCGGACCAACCTCACCGGCAACAAGATGCTCGCCGATTACATCGGCGGGGCCGGGTCCTACTCGGCCAACCTGGTCAAATCCGGCACCGCCTATGGTGTCAAATGCAACAACTCCGTGGTCCAGAACATCCTGAACAACACCATTACAATCCAGTACAAGGACTATCCGTACTTCTACATCGGCGGCGGGTACCGGAGCTGTTTCAAGTACGCCAGGGCCCTCGAGCTGGGACCGGTATCCTACCCGATACGTATCGAGGGCAACAAGATAACCCTCGACAGCCAGCAGTACGGCTCGGTGGGCGTCTATGGAATCAACATGGACCTCCGGGTGGACCTGAGGTTCTTCAACAACCAGCTGGAGTACAAGCGGACCGCAAACAACGGGGGCCCGACGGCCGTCCCGGGCTCCTACCTGCTTTCGGCCGGGAACCGCAACAACGTCCTCATCGAGAACTGCACCATAAAAGGCCCGCTCACCGCCGCCTCCGGGGCCCCGCCGGCCCCGTCGCCCACCAGGAGCGGGAACGGGATAGTCTACGGCGTCCTGTCCTACTACGGCACGACCCTGACCATAGTCAACTCCACGCTCACCGGCTGCGATTACATGGTGCAGGGGCTCTACGCCGTCGACATCAAGATCACGGCCAGCACATTATCGGGCAACGGCATCGCCCTCCAGGGCCTGTACGCCACCAAGATCAAGGTGTACGACATGTCGGTCTCGGGCGCCTATGTCGGCGTGCAGGCGGCCTACGCCTCCAGCGTGGACCTGTCCAACGTCAGCTTCAAGTCCTGCGAGAACGGCGTGCATGTGAGCGACTTCAGCACCGCGACGATCAACGCCTGCGCCATAACGGGCACCAAGTCGACGAGCCTGGACGTGGAGAGCCGCTCGACCGCCACGTTGGACATGTCGCCCATGTCGGGCAACGCCATCGGCCTCAAGGCCATCATGTCCACGGTGACCATAACCGACTGCTCCATGTCGCACGCCCTCGAGTTCTTCCTCGACCAGGGGGCGCTCGTGGAGGTCTACAACACACCCCACGTCAAGGGGTCGGTCCAGATACTGGACATGGCCAGCTATCTCAACGTCTCCTGGCGGATCGGCATCCAGGTGGTGTGGCAGAACGACCTGCCGGTGGCGGGCGCCTCGATGACCTTTGCCACATTGGGCGGCCAGCAGGTCTACTCCGGCACCACGAACGAGAGCGGCACCGCCGGAGGCAAGATCTGGGTGAAGGAGTACATGGCCCACCTGGGCACGGTGTTCAAGTACACCCCGCACCGGATAACCGTCTCCAAGGGACGGGCGACCGCCATGGACCTGTTCTTCATCGACAAGACCAACGACCTGCTGTTCCGGCTGGTCGACAACGTCCCGCCGGGCCTTTCGGTCAGCTATCCGTTCGACGGCCAGAACCTGAACATCGGCCTGGTCAGCATCACGGGGACTGCCTCGGACGCCGAATCCGGGCTGGCCAACGGCGGCAGCATCGAATTAAACATAGACAACAAGGGCTGGGTGCCGGTGCAGGTGGACCCGGTGACCGATATCTGGTCGTACACCAAGCCCCTGGGCGACGGGCTCCACGTGGCGCGCATCAGGGCCGACGACATCGCCGGCAACGTGGCCCGCGCCTCGCTCCAGTTTACGGTGGACACCCAGGGGCCGGTGCTCCAGGTGTTCAATCCCACCGAGGGGTGCTACACCAACCAGAGGACCCAGGCCGTGAACGGCATAACCGAGGAGGGCACCATAGTGACCGTGAACGGCATCAGCGTGACGCTCGCCAGGCGCTACTTCAGCTCGCAGATCTCGCTTGAGGACGGGCCCAACACGATAACCGTGGTCGCCTCCGACGCCTCGGGCAACGCCCGCACCGTCCTGGTGCACGTGACGCTCGACACCCAGGCGCCCGTCCTGGAGATCACGGGCCCGCTGGACGGCTCCTACACGAACCAGGACCCGGTGTCCGTCATCGGGCTGACCGAGCCCACGGCGATAGTGAGGGTCAACGGCGTCCGGGCGCCCCTCGACAACAACCGCTTCGAGGCGCTGGTGGGCCTGTCGGAGGGCACCAATACCGTCACGGTGTCGTCCACCGATCTTGCCGGCAACGTGGCCCGGCGCACGCTGGTGGTCTACCTTGACACCGCCGCCCCGTCGCTGACGGTGTTCACGCCGCGGGACGGGCTGTGGACCAACCAGTCCCGCGTGATGGTGACGGGCGCCACGGAACAGGGCGCCTCGGTGACCATCAACGGCCAGAACACCAACGTCGTGTCGACGCTGTTCTCCGGGTACGTGAGCCTGCTGGAGGGCTCCAACCAGATAACCATTGTGGCCAAGGACCTGGCCCAGAACGTCCTGAGCTGGTCCCGCGTGGTCTACCTGGACACCCGTGCGCCCGACCTCGTGCTCACCACGCCCGCCGACAGGTCCAACCTGGCCACCCGCGTGGTGCCGGTGGTCGGCTCGGTCGACTGGGGCGCCGAGGTGCTCGTCAACGGCCAGCCCGTGACCGTGGTCGATTTCATGTTCACCACCACGGTCCAGTTCACGCAGGACGGCGCCCAGACCCTGGAGGTCCAGGCCCGCGACCGGGCCGGGAACACGGCCATCGAGACCCGCGCGCTCAACATCGACACCTCCAACCCGACGGTAACGCTGAGCTACCCGCTGGACGGCATCAAGATAAAGCAGCGCATGGTGACGGTCTACGGGCAGACCGAGGCGTTTGCGACCATCGTGGTCAACACCGAGACCGTCCTCGTGGTCGGCCGGGACGGCCTGTTCTCGGTGCCGATAACGCTGGAGGACGGCGAGAACCGGATAACCGTGAGATCGACGGACGCGGCGGGCAACACCGTCACCGAGGCCATAACCGTGACCCACCCGGTAGCGAAGGTGGCGGCCAAGGAGGACCTCAGCTGGGCGCTGAACCTGACCGGCCTGCTGATAGGAATGGGCATCACGCTGCCGGCCATGACCTACGCGCTGACCGAGGCGCGCCGGCGCCGGAGGGCCGGGGTCCTCTCCGAGCTGGAGGAGGCCGAGAGCGCCCGCAAGGCCAAGGATGCCGAGGAGGCCCGCCTGGCGTCGCTGCCCACGGTGGAGAAGATGGGCAGGAAGAAGGTCCGGGCGGCCGAGCCTCCGAAGGAGCCCGAATCGCCGGCGCCTCCGGCCGTGCTGACCGAGGCGCCCAAGGCCGAGGCTGCGGCGCCCGACCTGGCGAAGGCAGGCCTAAAGGACAAGTCCGGCACAACCGAGGTCTCGCCCGACGAGATAGACCAGGCGACCAGGATGAAGGCCCGGTCCGAAGGTCCCTCCGAGGAGAAAAAGCCGATCAAGGCCGAGGAACCCGAATCAAGCCTCAAGGACAAGGGCGGCGAGGCCGAGGGCGCCGCCGGGGACACGGAGATTCAGAGCAAGAAGAAGTAGAACGGGCTGGAAAGGGGTCCCTTCGGCCCCTTTCCGCTTTTTTCCCTTTTCCTTTCATAAGGTTAATATTGTTGGTAGGTCATTCATCTAGCCGGGGAGAACCTTTGGCTGAGAAGGAGAAGCAACAGGGCATCGATGATTTCATCGAGTGGTTCCTCGACGAGAAGGAGGAGCTCACCCGGCCCAAGCCCAAGGAGATCGTCCTCATGAAGAAGATATGCATGCTGGGCGACCCGGCTGTCGGAAAGACGAGCCTCATCGCCCGCTTCGTGTACAGCATCTTCGACGACAAGTACCTCGAGACCATCGGGGCCAAGGTCACCAAGCGCGTGATGGCGCTCACGCACGTGCCGACCAACCAGAACTTTCGGCTCAAGCTGATGATATGGGACATAGCCGGCCGACGGACGCTGGAGCATGTCCGCTCGTCCTACCACAGGGAGGCCGAGGGCGGCCTTCTCGTGTGCGACGTCACCCGGAAGACCACGCTGGAGAACATGGACAACTGGCTCCACTCGTTCTACAGCGTCACCGGCACCGTGCCGGTGGTCTTCATCGCCAACAAGGTCGACTTGAAAAATGACGCCGAGTTCGGGGAGCCCGAGGTGGCGGCGCTGGCCAAGAAATACAGCGCCACATACATTTTGACCAGCGCCAAGACTGGCGAAAATGTCGAGGCCGCGTTCCGGGAACTGGGCCGCCGGATAATACAGCATTACCTCAACACGAGGGGAAAGCCGGCGCAGTAGGGCCCGGGCTCATTTTCCGAAAAGGAACGAGAAGAGGCCCCTGGGCTTGGATTTCTTCTCCTGTTCACCGTCGCCCGACTTCGACCGGCGGCGCTTCTCCTTCTCGCGCTCGCGGTGGCGCTCGGCGCGCAGCTCGTGGCGCTTCTCGACCTCCTCCTCCTCATCCTCCTTCTTCTCCCTGAGCCGGCGCTCCTCGGTGAGGCGCGCCTTCTCCCAGCGGGCCATCATGGCGTGCTTGCCCTTTATCCTCTCGGAGAGCTGCATCCGGGCCTTGGTGAAGTCGGCCTTGCTTATGTCCCCCTTGTCGAGCTTGAGCTTGGCCGAATTGAGCTTGTGCTCGAGGTCCTTCACTTCCTTCCTGGCCTCCTCAATCATGTCAGTGAGCTTTCGTATCTTGCGGTTCATAGAGCCACCCTGCCGGCCCGATATTGGGGCTGGGGCCATATGAACGTTATGACGCTTCGCTGTTGGATAGGGGGACGTGTTTTTCCTATCGGTTAGGGGGACGTATCGTTCCAATGGGTTAGAGGGGCGTCGCTTCGATACGTCCCCCAACCAATAGCGCCAACACGTCCCCTATTTCCTAAAATTCACCAGGATCTCCGAGGCCACGGTCCAGACCTTAAGGACGTGGGGCGAGATCGACAGGACCTCGTCGGCCAGGTCGTACACGGGGCTCGTGAAGTCGCCGTCGGGGAACCCTCCGATTATGCAGGCGACGTCCCTGGTCTCCATGCGGGAGAAATACTTGCGCAGCTCGACGGCCCGGCCCCGGGGCGAAAGCACTACCGTCTTTTCGGCCTTCACCTCTTTCAGTATCCCGTCGACGCTGCCCTCCTCCAATGTCATGAGGGCGTCGCCCTGCGGAGGCACCTGGCCCCGAATAAGCAGTTGCTCCATGAGCGACACGAAGCGGTTCTGGTTCTTGGGCAGCCGCGTGTCGGGCCTGATACGGAGGACCTGCCCGTTGCGGGTGTGGACGAAGAGGCGGAGGGAGCCGTCCAGGTTCTGGATGGAATCCTGGGCCGTGAGAAGGAAGAAGTGGACCAGGTCCGGGCGGCCGCGGCGGTTCCCCTCCTCCAGCCTCTCCAGCGCCGGGTAGTGGACCGTGCTGTCCAGGAGCGTCTCATGGGGGCTTTTGCCCCGTTTCCTCGCGTATGAGACGCAGCACCCGTGACCGGCGATGGATTCGGGCACCATCTCCAGTTCGGAGTCGGCCAAAATGAGCGAAAGCATCGGGAAGGCCTCAGCGCGCGCTCTTGCGGTTGGCCGCCTGCTTGCGCAGCTCGGCGAGCGTGATGTCCAGCGTGAGCGTGCCGCCGATGGAGCAGATGTCCTCGAGAAGCACGAACAGGTTCCCCCTGGGACCCTTGACTATTATCCCGTCGACGACGTCGCCGGTGGCTATGACGTCCGTCACCCAGCCTATGCTCTTTTGAGAGGAATCCAGGACCTCGACATCCTGGAGCAGCTCCTGGAGCGGCTCGAGGAGGCGGACCTCCTCCCCGATGTCGCCGATGTAGTTGCGCCCTATCCTCAGCCACTCGCTGAAAGGGCCCTCGCCGACCCGGAGCTCGTCTCGGGAGACCTCGTCGACGAACCCCAGCTCCAGGCCGTCGGTATCCACCACCCGCTTGCCCAGGAGGGCCTTTTCGTCAGCAGCGTCGGGCGCCCCGGGCTCCTTCGATTCGCCGAACCCCACCTCGTCGTGGGCCTTGTAGGGCGCCTCCGGCTCCGCCGGAAGCCAGTCCTTCTCCCGCTGGGTGAGCACCTGGATGCTTCCCGGCGGTAGCTTCTCGGGGCCCTCGCCGGCGCCCTCCCCGACCGGTTCCTTCCGCTCCCTGCTTTTGGGTCCCTTGCCCTTCCTGGCGGCCATGCTGGTCTCCGCCAACGCTAGGGCTCTTTGGCGATAAAAGGCTTATTGAAAGGACAAGGGCAGAAGGGTGGAAGGGTAACAGGGTGGAAGGGTGGAAGGGTGCAAGGGGACGCCGCACCGGTAGGCGGGCACGTTCACCCTTTTTTCCCCTCCACCCTTCCACCCTTCCACCCTTTTCCCTCCGCCCTGAGTGGAAACCATTATTGGATATCGATGACTATCAGGTTGCGAATCGCATGGTGCTTTCGGATGCCGGCCTGAGAAGGGCGATGGCCGAACGCGAGCTGGAGATAGAGCCGTTCTCCGAACATAGCCTCACTCCCAACGGCTACGATCTGACGGCCGGCTCGGTCCTGGTCCCGGCGACGGGCCGGCGCACGGAGAAGGGCCCGGCGGCCGTCCCGCCCAAGCGCTGGTTCGTCATAGGGACCGTCGAGCGGGTGCGCCTGGGCCGCGGCCTCTCGGGCCAGCTGTGGCTTCGCAGCTCGTTTGCCCGCCGGGGCATCCTGGCCACGTTCGGCAAGATAGACGCCGGGTTCGACGGGAACCTCACGGTCACGGCGTTCAACGCCTCCGAAGGCGAGTTCGGGATGCCTCTGGGCGAGCGCTTCTGCCAGATGGTCGTGGAGAGGCTGGAAACGCCCGCGGAGAGGGCCTACGGCGAGCGGTCGGGCCGGTACCAGCACCAGCGGGGGATAACGCTGGAGGCCCGGCAAACGGGTCCTGAAGCGAAAGAAAAAAAGATCGACGCGGGAGCCCCGCCGGTCACGAAGGTCGGGAAAATGACGAGATCGGTGCCGGATGCCGGCGACCAGCCATGCAAAGGACACGGGTGCGACCGGTGCTGCCATTCCACGGAGATGCCCGTCACCTCCGACGATATCGGACGGTTGCGGGCCCTCGGCTTCGAGGAAAGGTACTTTGTCGAGGAAAAGGACGGCTGGCTCCAGCTGCGCAATACGGGGGAGGGCCGCTGCTTCTTCCTCCACGACGGCATCTGCTCCGTCTACCCTTTCAGGCCCGAGGGGTGCACGTACTATCCGGCCGTTTACGACCTGGACGAGGGCCGGACCGTCCTTGACACCGAATGTCCCAACCGGGACGAGTACCGCGTGCCCCCGGAGCTCGAGGGCAAGGTCAAGCGGCTGGTCGACCGGCTCCACCGCGAAAAGCGCGACCGAAGGCGGCGGAGGGTCCGTTGAAGGCCCGGCTCCCCGCCCTCGCCCTGACCCTGTGCTTCCTTCTGACATCGTTGCTCTGGGCGACCGGCCCGGCCGCGGCATCGGACCGGTCCCTCGAGGAGAAGGAGAGCGGCGGCCTCGTCCTGCTGTCCGTCGGCGAGAGGTTCAACCTCTCGCTGGGCTCCAGCCCGTCGACCGGCTACGACTGGCATATAGTGGAGCTGGACAGCTCCATAGTCGAGATGGCATCCTCCGCATTCGAATCGTCGGCGCCGCTGCCAGGCGCGGGCGGCCGGACGAACTGGACCTTCGAGGCGAAAAGGGGCGGTGAGACCGCCCTCAGGCTCGAGTACTCGCGCTCCTGGGAGGGCTCAGGCCCGGCGACGGATTCGTTCGGCGTGCACATCGTCGTGGGGACCGGCAACACTGCCTGGAACGTATCGTTCCTGGCTGCTGCCGTCGCCGGTGCGTTGCCCGTGGCGGAGCTGGCCCGCAGGAGAAGGGAGCGGGCTTTCCCGCCGGGTCCGACGGCCCGGCCCGTCAGGGCAGCGCGCCTTTTCCACCCCCGCACCGCCGGCGCCCTGGGCCTGGCCGGCATCCTCGCCATGTCCGTCGGGCTGGCCGGCTCCATCGCCCTGTACCCGCGCTTCAGCCTGTGGGACAGCAACCTCAGCGAGCTGGGCGTCGCCGCCGGCGCCCCCTTCTTCAACTGGGGTCTGATATTATGCGGCGTGCTCGGTGCTTTCCTGGCGGTGGGAGCGTTGTTCCACCTCTCGGAGGGGAGAAAGCTCCGGAAGGCGGGATTCTCCCTCCTGGCTGTCTCGCTGGCCTTTCTGGCGGCCATAGGCATACTCACCGAGGCCTTCGTGATGGTGCACTTCTACACGGCCGTGGCGTTCTTTGCGCTCTTTGCCGTCGCCTCGCTGGTGGTGGGCGTTTCGCTGGCGCGGGACCAGGACCTCCGCTGGGTGGGCCGGCTGGCCCTTTTTTCGGCGGCCATGGGCGTCGCGGCCTGGTTCCTTCCGTCGGGGAACGGCATCGCCATCCCCGAGCTTGCCGCGGCCGTCCCGGGCCAGCTCTGGCTTGCGCTCCTGGGCTACAGGTTGACCAGGTCAAAAACGGCTTGAGCTACGCCACTTCCATGTTCGACGGGACGGAGCCCTTCTTCTGCTCCTGGATGTTCACCTTCGGCAGGGGAATCGGCGGCGGGAGGCCGAGGTCCTTTGCGAGCAGGACGGTCTCGGGGATGCAGGTGTGCAGTATCGCGGTGTGTATCTCGTTGGCCATCTCGGTGGGCATGCTGTGCTTGTCGCGCCACTCCTTTGCCAGCGTCGGGGCGTCGCCCTCGAAGATGAGCCGGCCCTCGATCTTGAGCATGCCGAGGCTCCCGTAGCTTATCGCCAGCCGGAAATCGACGTCTGCCTCCTTCGGCCCCAGCTCGGTGACGGAGGTGACGGTGCTGTTGGTGTCTATCTTGACCTGTCCCGGCACCTCCTTGCGCCGGGTGAACCTGCGGCCCTCGATGGAGATGAACTCGATGTCACGAACTGCCATAACATTCCCGCGCTGGTATCCGGCCGGGAGTAATTCAGGGTTTCGATGGAGACGGCGGGCCGGCCGGCCGGCCGCCTGCGGGCGGCCGGGGCTTTCCCGGCTGGAAAACGCCCTCGCCCGGCGAGACGGACGGCTCCCAGTCGTCCACGACGAGACGGCCCCGGAGGTACACGGCCTTCGGGAAGAACGCCTCCCGGCCCTCGAAGGGGCTCCAGGCGCACTTCGAATTGAGCCTCTTGCCGCGGATGACGCGGGGCGCGTGCAGGTCGTACACCGCAAGGTGGGCTGGCATACCGACGGCGATGCTTCCGCCCGGGAGGCCAAAGATATTTGCCGGGCGCGTGCAGGCGGCGTCCACGAGCCGCGCCACCGGGATGCGCCCGTCCTTGACGAATGTCATCATGAGCGGCACCATGGTCTCCGTGCCGGGAACGCCCGCCGGCGCCTCGGCGAAACCGGTGTCCTTTTCGTCCTCGAGGTGCGGGGCATGGTCCGAGGCGAGACAGTCTATCCTGCCATCCATCAACGCGTTCCAGAGCGCCTCCCGCTGGTCCCGCTTGCGAAGCGGCGGGTTCATCTTGCCCAGGGTGCCCAGCCCGTTGTGCTCCTGCGCGTCCAGCAGGAGGTGGTGCGCGGTGACCTCGCAGGTGACCGTCCTTTCCGGGGCGCCCCCGTTCCCATCGGGGGCCGTCGGCGCGATCCCGTTAGGCTTGTCGTCGGAGGATCTGGCCTTTGCCGGCCAGAGCAACTCCAGCGCCCCCCGCGTGCTTATGTGGCAGACGTGGCCCCGGTTCCCGCCGAGGGCGCCGAGGAACCTTCGCACCGCCGACTCCTCGCTCCCGGGCGAGCGCGCGTCGTTGTAGGCGAGCGGGTCGCGGGGCACGATGCCCGCGGCGCGGAGCATGGCCTCGTCCTCGGCGTGGACAGCCACGGGCCTCCCCGTGGCGGCGAGCGGGCCCAGTATCTCTGGCAGCCGGTCGTAATCGTCGACCAGCAGGTCGCCGGTGGTCGAGCCCATGTAGAGCTTGTACCCGGCGGCAAAGGGCGCCGCCCTCTCCGGGCTGCCCCGGCCGGCAAGGCCGAGGAAGAGCCCGAAGTCCACGCCGGCGCGCCTTCGGACCGACGAGAGCTTGTCGTTGAGGTCGCCCGGCGATATGACCGGCGGTCTCGTGTTGGGCATGTCCAGGACCGTGGTGACGCCGCCGCAGGCCGAGGCCGTGGTCCCGGAGAGGAAGTCCTCCTTGTGAGTGGCGCCCGGGTCGCGGAAGTGGACGTGGGGGTCGATGGCGCCGGGAAGGATGAGCCTGTCGCCGTAGTCGACGGTCCGGACGCCCTTTATGATCTTCTTGACCAACACGATGGTGCCGTTCTCTATCCCCAGGGCCAGCTTCCGGGGCCTGCCCTCGAAGAAGACGTTGCCCTCGACGACCAGCTCCATCGCGCGGTGGATAGACGGGAAAGGTCTTTATGGTTTCCGGGGGAAAACTAAATACCGGTCAACGGGCTTACCTTCCCGGCGAGAATATGAGGATACGCTGGCACGGCCATGCCTGTTTCGAGATATCCGACGGTGTTACGGTCGTCACGGATCCCCACGACGGAAAGTCCATCGGTATACCGCCGCCGCGGGTGAAGGCCGACGTCGTTTTGGTCTCGCACAACCACTTCGACCACAACAGCGTCCGCTCCGTCAAGGGCCAGAACACGCGGGTGTTCGACAAGGCGGGCCGCTTCGCCGAGGGCGCCCTCGAGATCGCCGGCGTGCCCTCGTTCCACGATGACGTCGGGGGCCAAAAGCGCGGCGGGATGGTCCTTTTCAGCTTCAGGATGGACGGCATTCGCCTCTGCCACCTAGGTGACCTCGGCTCCACGCTCGGCGAGAAGGAGCTTTCGGAGCTCGGAGAGGTGGACGTGCTGTTCGTCCCCGTGGGCGACATCTTCACCATCGACGCCACCCGGGCCTGGGAGGTCATCCGCTCGGTCAATCCGCTGGTGGCCATACCGATGCATTACCGAACCGGCGGCCTTTCGCTCTCGATAAAGACCGTGGACCCGTTCCTGGCCGGCGCCGACGACCGGGTCGAGGTGGTCAATGTCGGCAACGAGATGGTCTTCGACCGCGAGGACCTGCCCGAGAGCCTGTCGGTGTGGGTGTTCTCTTTGTAAACGGAAGGGTGGAAGGGTGCAAGGGTGAAGGGGTAATAAGGGGGGACGGACTCGATGGCCCGGTTCATCCGTCCTTTCCACCCTTCCACCCTTCCACCCTTCCGCCCTTAGATCCGGTCCAGAACGTCGTGCGCGTCCGAGGCGGCGAGATGTCCCCGGAACCGCTCCCAGGAGCCCTTCTCTGCCAGAACCGAGGCAATGAGCGCCTGGAGGGTCTCCTTCTCGTGACGATGGACGCGCGCCAGCCCGTCGGCGTCCACAAGGCCGAAAGGATAGCCGGGGAAGGACAGGTCCGACGAGTTGGCGGCCAGCCCGCTGAATATCCGCCCGATGCGGTCCTCTCCCATCGCCCGGGCCTGCTCGCGCAGTATCTCGAACCGGAAGACGTGCCTCGATGCCGGGTGGAGCCGGCAGGCGAATATCTCGGCCCGGTGCTCCGGGTGCTCGTTCACGACCAGCGGATGGTAGTACCAACGGCCGGGGGCGCCGCGGTCGCGGGCGATCTTCCCCACGGCGGCCAGGAGCGATATACCCGACGAGGTGAACAGGGTCGAGGTCTTGGCCAGGGCGGTGAGGGTCACGCGCCGGTCCAGGGCGGCCTGGAACGCCAGCGAGGCAGGCGCCGATTCGTTTCTCACGGCTGTCTGCAGCGTGCCGTCGCGCACGGCGATGTCCCCCGGCTCCAGCTCCCTTTTCACCACCTCGGAGAGCACCAGCCACTCGGCGAACCGGCGGGCGCAGGCGCCGACGGCGGAGATGTCGACGCGGAACGGGCCCGAGGCAAGCCGGTCGTCGCGGGAGCTCAGCACCAGCCCCTCCCGGTCGGGCAGGAAGGGCGCCGATGAGCTTCCCACCGGGAGCAGCTCCGCCGAGTAGTATATCTCGCCCTCCCTCGGGAACGCCCGGGCGACGCTCAGGAACTCGATCCTCTGGGGGACGCTGCGGGGCCGGGCCCGCTCGCCGCTGCGATAGATGACCGGGCACACCCGTACCAGCTGGACGGAGAAATCCGGCGCGTGGAGTACCTCCAGGTTGCCTCCGTCCACGAAGCCCAGGCCGCCGGCGCCGCCTGAGTCCCCGATGGCCCGGAAATGGGCCGGATCGAAAGGCACGGGCGCGTACCGCGCGTCCCCGAACTGCGGCACGCCCAGCTCCGGCTCGGATACATCCCGGTCGAGTATCTCGGCTGCCTTTCGAAGTGCGTCGGAAAGCATGACCTGGAATCGGGGCCCGGCATTATAATATATATGTAAAATAAGGGTGGAAGGGTGCAAGGGTGGATGGGGGGAAGGGGAGATTGAGGCTGGCTGGTCTGGTCCCGTTCACCCTTCCACCCTTCCACCCCTCCACCCTCGTTCCCTTCGTTTCATGCTTGCGCGGGAAACGATATCACTGACGGAAAAACTCCCTCTGGCGGCCCCGCGCGAGCCTATATCTCTCTCGACAACCTGCACAAAACATATAAATAAGAAAGCTTATGGGGACCGTACCTCGGAGAAGGGGGAATCGAAAATGGCAGAGAAACCGCACATGAACATAGTGTTCATAGGCCACGTTGACCATGGAAAGTCAACGACCATAGGCAGGCTGTTGCTCGACACCGGGCACATCCAGCAGTACGTGATCGACAAGTTCAAGGAAGAGGCGGCCTCCAAGGGCAAGTCCACTTTCGAGTTCGCCTGGGTCATGGACCAGCTGAAGGAGGAGCGGGAAAGGGGCGTCACCATCGACGTCGCGCACAAGCCCTTCAACACCGACAAGTACTACTTCACCATCATAGACTGCCCGGGACATCGCGACTTCATCAAGAACATGATAACCGGCACCAGCCAGGGCGACGGGGCCATCCTCGTCTGCTCGGCGGCAGAGGGCGCCCAGGCCCAGACCCGCGAGCACATATTCCTGGCCCGCACGCTGGGCATCCCGCAGCTCGTGGTCGCCGTCAACAAGATGGACTCGGTCGAATACAAGCAGGATGCCTACGAAAAGACGAAGGTAGACGTGACCGTCCTGCTCAAGAACGTCGGGTACAAGACCGACACCGTCGCATTCGTGCCCATCAGCGCCTATATCGGCGACAACATCGCCTCCAGGTCGGCCAAGACCCCCTGGTACAAGGGCCCGACGCTCGTCGAGGCGCTCAACGGCTTTGTCGTCCCCGACAAGCCCACCGGGAAGCCCCTGCGCCTTCCGGTCCAGGACGTCTACACCATCACCGGCGTCGGCACCGTCCCCGTCGGCCGGGTCGAGACCGGCATCCTCAAGCCCAACGACAAGATAATATTCATGCCCTCCGGGAAGGTGGGCGAGGTCAAGTCCGTTGAAATGCACCACACCCAGCTGCAGCAGGCCATTCCGGGCGACAATGTCGGCTTCAACGTCCGGGGCATCTCCAAGACGGATGTCAAGAGGGGCGATGTCGTCGGGCCGGTGGACAACCCGCCGACCGTCGCCAAGTCATTCGTGGCGCGCATAATGGTGCTCAACCACCCCAGCGTGATAACCGCCGGGTACACCCCGGTGTTCCACTGCCACACCGCGCAGGTGGCGTGCACCTTCGAGGCGCTGCTGAAGAAATTGGACCCGAAAACGGGCGCCACTCTGGAGGAGAACCCCCAGACGATAAAGACGGGCGACGCGGCGCTGGTCAAGATAAGGCCGACCAAGCCGATGGTCGTGGAGCTCGCCAAGGACTTCCCGCCGCTGGGCAAGTTCGCCATACGCGACATGGGCATAACGGTCGCGGCAGGAATGTGTATAGAGGTGGAGAAGAAGTGATTCTCCCCTCTACCAATATTTTGGGGTGTTGAAGTTGCCGGCCGGGCCCAAAGCCAAGATTTCCCTGACGGGGACAGACCCGAAGAAGGTCGATAGCGTCTGCCAGCAGATCAAGACCATCTCCGAGCGCACCGGCGTCCACATGGCCGGGCCGATACCGCTTCCCACCAAGCACATGAACGTGCCCGTCCGGAAGGCTCCCGACGGCGAGGGCTCCAACACCTGGGACCACTGGGAGATGCGCGTGCACAAGCGGCTCATCTACCTGGACCCGGACGAACGCGCACTGCGGCAGCTCATGAGAATCTCGGTGCCCGACGGCGTAAACATCGAGATAGTGCTGAGGACCTGAGCCGCCTTTCCAGTCAGCCCTTTTTCGTTTTAAGCCCCTGTAGCTCCCGCTCCGTCCGGGCCAGCTCCCTTCTGGCGCCCAGCCTCTCGAACTCGCCGCGGGCACGCTCAAGCTCGTTATGGGCCCCGGCCCTGTCCCCCTTCCTCTTGAGCGCCAATCCGTGCTCGAAACGCGCCTCGGCCATCTCGCGGGGCATGTGCAGACCGTCCAGGACGGCCAGGCCCTCGACGAAGAACTTCTCGGAACGCTCCCAGTCCCGGACCGTTTGGTACAATATTCCCCGGGCGAGCAGGTTGGTGGAGCGCATGAAATCGTCCCCCAGGCGCTCGAAGATTCCGGTCGAGGCGTCCAGGTACTTGAGCGCACGCGCCTCCTCGCCCTTGCGGCCGAGTATCTGGCCAATGTTCGACAGCGCGTAGGCCATCGTGGAGACCTCCCCGCACCGCTCGGAGAGCTCGAGGCATTTCTGGTAGTGCTCCAGCGCCTCGTCCCATTTGTCCTCGTAGAACAGGACCGAGCCGATGTTGTTGTGCACCCGCGCTGTTTCCCGTATCGAGCCGCCGGTCTCCAGTATCCTGAGCGCCTGCGAGTACAGCGAAAGGCCCTTTTCGGCGTCGCCGCGGTCGCTTTCGAGGTTGGCCATGTCGACGAGTATCGAGGTGGCCAGCGGGCCGCTTCCTTCGCGCCGGGCAAGCCTGAGCGCCTCGCAGAACCGTTCGGAGGAAGCGGCCCAGTCGCCCTGCCGCCAGTCGATGCAGGCCAGCCCTCGCAGGGCCGCTGCCTTCGTCGATGGCGACAGCCCCGATGCCTTCGCATAGGCGTCCCGGGCGCCTTCCCAGTCGCTCCTTTCGCGAAGTATCTCGCCGGTCCCGTACCAGGCACGGGCCGCCGTCTCGCCGCCGTGCTCGGCCGCCGTTTTGTAGAGCTGGAGCGCCCGGTCCCGCTCGCCCGCCGCCGCCCGCGCCTCCGCCGAGAGCAAGAGCAGCCGGCCCCAGCGGCCGGGGTCGCAGTCGGCCGGCGAGAGCTTATCGATGACCTCAGAGGATAGGGGCCGCCCCTGGCCGGAGTCCAGGAGCCTTTGGCCGCTTTCGTCCGCTACGGCCGCGGCGCCGGGCCCGTCGCCGGCGAGCAACAGGTGCCGCAGGGCGTCCAGGGTCGCCCCCGGCCCGGCGCTCAGGAGGTAAGTGGCGGCCCGCCGGTGGTCCTTATGCCTTTCCTCGGGCGTAAGCCTCGATACGAAGAACTCGCGCAGCGTGTCGTGCATCGAAAGAACACCGGATGCAGAGCGCACCAGCAGGTTCTTCTCGACGAGGCAGTCGAGGATCGCCGGGTCCCCGCCCGGGTCGAGCATTGCCTGCGCAGGGGCCTCGCGGCCCAGCACCGCGGCCGTGCCCAGTATCCGTTTTTCCACCTCGGGCAGCCGCGAGTAGATCTCGTTTCGCAGGTGTTCCTCGATGGCCTCCCGCCCGGCGGCGGCGCCGCGCCGTGCAAGCAGTTCGATGTAGAGCGGGTGGCCGTTGGCAGCGGCCATCACGCCGGCGCGCTCCTCCGCAGGCACGGAATTGCCCATGAGCCGCAGGGCGCTGTCCTGGTCCAGTCCGCCCAATGAGAGTTCGCGGACAAGGCCGCGCGACGCGGCGTCCGGGTTGCAGAGGCGCTTCCTTTCGCGGCTGAGGACCAAAAGCCGCGGGCCGTTGACGGATACTGCCGCGTCGGCCATCGCACGCACGCCGTCGAGGACCTCCGGCGGGCCCTTCTGCAGGTCGTCGATTACGATTACAGCGTCGAGCTCCTGGAACTCGGTGCGCAGGAGCTCGTGCACCGAGGGAAGGTCCGGCAGATGATTCTCGGCAAGGTGACGTCCAAGCCTCCTGCGCCCGGTCCTTTCGAGGAAGGACGAAAGAGGCCGCAGCAGGCCCGGAAGAGTCTCCCACTCGTGGATCGGGACCCAGAGCCGGTGCCGCCGGCCCTTGAACTCGTTGAGCACGCCCAGGGCTGTCGAGGTCTTGCCTATGCCCGACACGCCCAGCATGCTCACGACGCGCGTTTCGCCGTGGAGCCACCCGAGGATGGTCTGCAGCTCCTTCTCCCGGCCGAAGAAGGGCCGCGGAGCCGGGGCGCGCCCGCAGTCGTCGACGAAGCCCTCCCTCCGGCCGGTCCCGAACGATCCGGCGGTGACCGGGCCCCGGTCGGCGGCCAGGGCGATGTCCAGGAGGCCGCACTGGACGCCCAGCAGGCCGGCAACATCGGCCATCTTCACGGTACGGGCCCCGTCGGGGAGCTCGAGCTTCACCGGCCGGGATTCGAGGCGCCGGCGGATCTCCTTGGCGGCCAGCGAGCCCTCCCAGGTCGGGTAGTAGACGTGGCGGCTCCGGCCGCCGCTCTTGACGTGCGACAGGCGCTCCTTCACGAGCCCCTTTTTGACCAGCTTCCGGACGTCCCTCGGGATGTGGCTGCGCAGCAGGCCGGTGCGGTCGGCGATCCCGTTCTGGGATACGGCATAGGGCGCCTCCGTCTCATTGGCGGCCTCGGCGAAATCGTCGAGGTGGAGAAGTATCTTCTCGGGACCTATGAGCGCTCGCTGGCGGGACACGGGGATTGATTGGCGTCGTGGGTATATATTTGTTGAGGGAAGGGTGGAAGGGTAAAAAGGGTGCAAGGGTGAAAGGGGACGGACGGGACGGCCGTGCCATCCCGTTCACCCTTCCACCCTTCCACCCTTCCACCCTTCCACCCTTCCACCCTTCCACCCTTCCACCCGTCCGCCCGTCGCCCCGTCCACCCGT